>Ga0247815_10000432_pt1 | contig 32809 bp, 32 predicted proteins | sample UWRJL194509B1_FD_181014 | JGI IMG/M metagenome (GOLD analysis project Ga0247815, IMG submission 181014) | Plant litter microbial communities from Arlington Agricultural Research Station in Wisconsin, United States - UWRJ-L194-509B-1 | ecosystem: Environmental > Terrestrial > Plant litter >...
AATTTGCACACATGATTGCACTACAAGTTGCATCAATGAACCCAACATACGTTTCTGAAGCTGATATTCCAGCTGAAGAAATCAAGCGTGTTCGCGACGAAGCACTTGCAAGCGAAGCTTTGAAAAGCAAGCCTGCTGAAATGGCTGAAAAAATTGTTGATGGCCAAGTTAAAAAGCACTTTGCAGAAAAAGTACTTCTTAATCAAGCCTACATCATGAACGACTCGCAAACTGTTGAACAATTCCTTAAGGAAAACGTTGCAAAGACAGGTGAGAACCTCATTATTCGCCGATTTACTCGTATTGAGCTAGGCGTTAACGACTAATATCCAAATGGAATCGCAATTCGAACAAAAACCATCGGTTGAATTCGAGAAAAAACCACACCACATCCTTCGAGCGAGGGATGTGGTGTTTGCGCTGCAAGGTTTTCATGAAGAATTAGCTCATGGCGAAATGGGCGACGCTGAGTATATCGAGTGGGTGAATGACGTACTTACGCAACCAGATGCTTTCGGACAGAACAGTGTGTATGAAGATGCAAGCACTTTAGAAAATATTGCCTCACGAGGCCAAGACGATATTTATAAAATCCAGGCTCCGAAGATACTTGAAGTTGCTCAAGATATGAAGCAGGCTTATGAATCAAATATTCAGCAGACAACTGGTGAACTTAATGCATTTTTGAGTAAAAACCCCGGGCTATTTTTATGGACGACAGAACCAAATGATACTATTGATGAAATTATTATCGAAACCCAGCAAGACGGCAGTTTACGCCCAGTCGTGAAGGCTTCCAATATTTGTATTGATATAAATCGTATGAGCGAAACATATCGTGAATTTATCATTAACGATTTGTACGAATAGCACTCAGCGCTATATACTAGAACTAACAAGAAAGAGGACACATGTTTAACCAAAAACAATACGAAGATCGTTTTACTTCAACCATTTCACACTTCGCTGATGAACTGCGAAAGGTCCGTACTGGCCGCGCGCACCCGACTATGCTCGATAGCATTACTGTTGAGGCCTATGGCCAACGTATGCCACTCAACCAAGTAGCAAACGTTACCGTGCCTGAAGCGCAGCTTATTACTATTACTCCATTTGACCCATCGACAATTCAAGCGGTCGTGGCGGCTATTCGTAACGACCAATCTTTAGGTCTTAACCCAAGTGACGATGGCCGTATTATTCGTGTCCCAATCCCACCACTTACCGAAGAGCGCCGCAAGCAAATTGTGAAGCAAACCTCTGAAAAAGTAGAAGAAGCACGTATTGCCCTTCGTAATATTCGCCAAGAAGCACTTAAAGAAACGAAACGCTTAAAAGATTCTAAAGAAATGTCAGAAGACGACCAAAAGCGGGCTGAAAAGGCGATTGATGATTTAGTGGCATCTTCAAATAACCAACTCGATGCAGCCTTTAGGGAAAAAGAAAAAGAGATTTTGACACTGTAATGGCTGACGACTCTGCGCCGGTTGTGCCGAAACATGTGGGCTATATTGTTGACGGCAACCGCCGCTGGGCAAAGAAACATGGGTTACCAGCCTATGAAGGCCACCTTGCTGGCTACAACGCCTTAAAAGATGTTGCTATAGCTACTATTGAAAGCGGCGTCACCTACATGTCGGCCTATGTGTTCTCAACTGAGAACTGGCAGCGGAGCGCCGATGAAGTGAAAAAATTGCTCGGCCTTGTGCTGCGTTTGTTAACTTCAGATATTCCGATGTTTAACGAATATAATATTCGTTTGAAGGTGCTTGGTTCGCGCGAAGGTATTAGCCCGAAAATTATTAAGGCCATTGAAAAAGCTGAAGCTGCGACCGCAGGTAACACCGCTGGCGAGTTTGCACTTTGTTTTAACTACGGTGGCCAACTAGAAATTGCCGAAGCGGTTAAAAAAATTGTTCAGTCCGGCGTGTCTGCTGATGAAGTAACGCCCGAACTTATTGCTGAAAATATTTACGCGCCTGAAGTTCCACCTATCGATTTAATTGTTCGCACCAGTGGTGAGCAACGCCTTAGTAACTTTATGTTGTGGCGTTCAGCCTACAGCGAATTATTGTTCTTAGATAAACCTTGGCCAGACATGACAAAAGAAGATGTGACAGCTATAATGAAAGAATATACGCGCAGACAGCGCCGTTTTGGAGGATAGATGTTAATTATTGGAATCATTATTGGGCTTATTGTTTTGGTGTTCTTGGTTGCGGCTCACGAACTGGGCCACGCTATTGTTGCGAAGCGTAATGGGGTAGTTGTCGAAGAATTCGGTATTGGCTTCCCGCCTCGGGCTTGGGCGAAGAAGCTTAAAAACGGCGTTCTGTTCACTGTGAACTGGTTACCTTTGGGTGGTTTCGTGCGGCTTCAAGGCGAAAGTGACGATGCGAACAAAAAAGGTGATTACGGCAACGCAACTTTCTGGCAAAAAACGAAAATCTTATTTGCCGGTGTCGTTGTTAACTGGCTTATTGCCGTAGTACTGCTTACTATTTTGGCACTCACTGGCCTCCCGAGTGGTATTCCAAACCAATTTACCGTACCTTCGGACACGACGGTTATTACTGACCCTGTAAAAATTGGCTCACTCACTGCTAACTACCCAGCTGAAAAAGCCGGCCTTCAAAAAGGCGATACAATCATCAGCCTAGCAGGTGAACCTATCGACACCACTGCTGAACTGATTGATGTCAGTAAGGCTAACCGCGGTGAAACCGTGCCGGTTGTATACGAACGCAATAACCAACAGGCAACTGCAGATGTTACGCTTCGCGATGCCGATTCAGCAACCTTTGGTGCAGCTTTGGGCCAAAACCAAAAAACGAAATCAACCTGGTCTGCGCCAATTGTTGGTGTTGTCTCGACGGGCCAATATACTTGGCTGACTGTTCAAGGACTTGGTAACTTAGTCAGTAATTTCTTCGGTGGCCTAGCTGGGCAACTCAGTACGAGTAAAGAAGGTCGCGAAAAGGCGACTGATAAGTTGAACGAAGCCGGTGCGAGCGTTGCTGGCCCGGTTGGCATCCTTGGGGTTATCTTCCCAGCTGCTAGCGAAGTGGGGCCTTCGCGGGTTGTCTTCTTAGCGGCGATCATCTCATTAACACTAGCTGTTATGAATACGCTTCCTATCCCATCCCTAGATGGTGGCCGTTGGTTTGTCACCGCGCTTTTCCGGGTAATTAAAAAACCTCTCACGAAAGATATCGAAGAGCGCATTAATGGGACTGGTTTCATGGTGCTGCTTGGGTTAATTTTACTGGTAACGATTGCTGATGTCCTTAAACTCTTCTAATCCAGCGGTGCAGCCAGTTGTGGTTACTGAACCATCGGCAACACCACCGAACAAACCTGCGTTGTCTTTGAAGCGTCGCATTCTTTTGTGTATCGGTTTACCGGTTTGGGCCTTCCTTGGCTTTATGCTGGCACAGGCGCTCATCATTGTACTCATTGAAGTGCTTACAAAGCTCGGTGTGCCACTGAACCAAATTAATAACTCACTGTTCCAGGTTATTGCTGGGGGAGTGATATACGCCCTTACGCTGCTGATTGTCATTGGGGTGCCGTATCTCGTTAAAAAAGCGCGTACGACCAAAGAAGAATTGGGCATGCAACGGCTTCCAATCCTCACGGACTTCCTTTGGGTTCCAGCCGGCGCACTTGTTTACTTGGTGTTAACTGCCGTTGTGACAGCCGTTGCAATGAGCTTTTTGACTTTCGTTAATTATGACCAAGCCCAAGATACTGGCTTTACGAATATCGGCCAGCAACACGAATATATTTTGGCGTTTATTATGCTGGTAGTCATTGCGCCACTCGCTGAAGAGCTGCTATTTCGTGGCTACTTATTCGGCAAGCTTCGCAAGTATGCACCACTGTGGATTTCGATTTTAATTACCAGCTTGCTGTTTGCGATTGTGCACTTCGCCTGGAACGTTGGCCTCGATGTATTCGCGCTCAGTATCGTGCTGTGTTTACTACGCGTTATAACGGGTAGTTTGTGGCCATCTATCATGCTCCACATGCTTAAAAACGGCGTGGCGTTTTACTTCCTCTTTATCAATCCGACAGTTATTAGTACACTGGGAGGATAATTATGAGAGTTTCTAACCTATTTACCAAAACCCTAAAAGACGCACCAGCCGATGAAGTGGCGAAGAATGCGCAGTTATTAATTCGAGCCGGCTTTGTTTACAAAGAAATGGCGGGGGTATACGCATACTTACCGCTAGGTAAAAAAGTACTTGATAACATTATTCAGGTTATCCGCGAAGAGATGGACGGCATTGGTGGAAACGAAATTAGCCTCACAGCACTGCAATCAAGCGAAGCTTGGAAGGCGACCGGCCGATGGGACGACGCTGTGCTTGATGTTTGGTTTAAAACCAAGCTTGCCAACGGTACTGAACTAGGGCTAGCTCCAACACACGAAGAAGCACTGACGAAGCTCATGAAGAATTATATTCACAGCTACAAAGACCTTCCTGTGTACCCGTATCAGTTCCAAATTAAATTCCGCAACGAGCTTCGTTCAAAGAGCGGCCTTATGCGTGGCCGTGAATTCTGGATGAAAGACCTTTACAGCTTTAGCCGTAGCCGAGAAGAGCACGATACGTTTTATGAAGCAGTCTCGGCCGCTTATGTACGAGTATTTGACCGCCTTGGTCTGGGCGATAGCACCTTTAAGACGTTCGCCAGCGGTGGAAGCTTTGCGAAGTTTAGTCACGAATACCAGACAATCAGCCCAGTAGGGGAGGATATTATTTACCTCGACCGTGCCAGTGGAATTGCAGTAAACGAAGAAGTCTACACTGACGAGGTCCTTGCTGAACTCGGTTTAAACAAAGATACGCTTGAAGAAGTAAAAGCGGTAGAAGTTGGAAATACCTTCAACCTCAGTACGAAGTTTAGCGACCCGCTTGAACTTAACTTTACCGATGAAGATGGCGTTTCAAAACCAGTTATTATGGGCAGCTATGGTATTGGCCCAAGCCGCCTTATGGGCTTAATTGCTGAACACTTCGCCGACGATAAAGGGTTAGTATGGCCAGCGAATGTGGCGCCATACAAGGTATACTTGGTGAGCATTGGTGATGTTACTGATAAAGCAAACGAGCTTTACGAAGAATTGCTTGCGACCGGCCTCACTGTTTTATTTGACGACCGTGCAGAACGACCAGGGGCGAAGTTCGCGGATGCCGAACTAATGGGCCTTCCGTACCGTATAACTATTAGCGAACGGCTTATAGAACAGGGTAAGCTGGAATTGACCTATCGTAACACTAGTGAAACAGAGTTATTGACACTAGATGAACTGCTTGCTAAAATAAGCTGACTAGAGATGCGAGACCACTAGCATACGCTACATATAGCGTGTCTATCGAAATTAAATACTAAGAAAGTAAAGAATATAATGAAAAAGCAGTACCAAATTACCGCTGATGGTAAAAAAGAGCTCGAAGCCGAATTACTTGGCCTAAAAGCACGTCGCGGCGAGGTAGCTGACAAAATCTCAGAAGCACGTGACTTCGGTGACCTCAGTGAAAACGCTGAATACGACGCAGCCCGTGAAGAACAAGGCCTCCTTGAAACACGAATTGCAGAAATTGAAGAAATCGTTAACAACGCAGAAATTATCAAAGCAACCAGCAAAAGCACAATTGGGCTTGGTAGCCGCGTTGAACTTAAAAACGACAAAATCAAAGTTGAATACGTCATTGTTGGTCCAGTTGAAGCAAACCCAATCGAGGGTAAAATTTCAAACGAATCTCCAATCGGTATGGCACTTTACGGCAAGAAAGAAGGTGACACTGTTACTATTTCTACGCCAAAGGGTGATATTTCTTACAGCATCGTTTCTATTGGCTAAAACCTCAGCCATTTAAACTTCAAAAGAACCTCCTAGAAGAGGTTCTTTTTTGATACAAAGCGCCCATGGTTTCATAGTGGTGGTCAAAATGGTATAACAAGTAAATCCATTCTCCGCAGCGCAACATTTGTGTCGCATGCGTTGAAGCGTGGTGTTCTTTATAGAGGAGGTGAGTGTTGGTACTCAGAATTGTGAACATGGAAGAACGACGAAGAGTGAACGACTTTAACCAACGGTATGGTCCGGCGGTATTAGAGCTCGAGCGGCTTCGTGTACCGTTCGTTCTGATTCGCTTCGGATACCTCAGGGAATATTTTGAGGTGACGACGGAGCAGCGTTACACGCCAGATGGGTTGGCGAGAATGTTGCTTCATGCAACGTCGGGTGTTCCTTTGCCTGGAACCGAATACAATCCTTGGGAGCACTTCAAGGATCGTCCGAACCACATTACCGAGGAGGATTACTACAACAACTTGTTTGCGAGCAAAGATTCTTCGGTAACACCAACCCAGTTGTTTCTTAACGACTTCAACGCCTATCTGCATTCGCAGCGAGTAGCAGTAAAGCTTGAAACCGACGACATCAGGATGTACTGGCGGATAGCCTAACCACTTCTCGATGGGGGTCGGGCGAAAGCCTGACCCCCTCGGTAACACTCTCTCCTCTGTAATTTCTATGGTATAATTTATCTAATATGTCGACTTTAAAAGATTTCCGGGATGAGCGTTTGCGCAAACTCGCTGAGTTAAAAGAACTCGGTATTAACCCATACCCTGCAGAGGCTGTTCGTAGCCACACAAACCAACAAATTTTAAATGATTTTGATGCACTTGAAGGCCAAACTGTTTCAGTTGTGGGCCGTATTACGAGTATTCGCAAGTTTGGAAAAATTGCTTTCGTGGTTATCCGCGACCAATCAGCATCTATCCAACTTTTCCTTAGCCAAGTAGCCCAACCTCAACCTCACGAAGGTGATGAGATGCCTACGCCAGAAATTCTTGAATCAACTCCAGGCCTGTTAACTATTGCTGAACTTCCATTGCTTGATACGGGCGACTTTGTTGAAGCGACCGGTGTTGTGATTCGTTCTAAGACGGGCGAACCTACGGTTGAAGTCAACCAATTCCGCCTGCTTACCAAGGCACTTCGCCCTATGCCATCACAACAAGAAGGCTTTACCAACAAAGAAGAGCGCATGCGTCGCCGTTACGTTGATATGAACATAAACCTTGATGTTCGCGAGCGCTTTGTTCGTCGTAGCAAGTTTTGGCAGGCAACCCGTAACTTCTTGAACGACAACGGTTTCTTGGAAGTGAATATTCCTGTCCTCGAACACACTACTGGTGGTGCCGATGCGAACCCATTTGTTACTCACATGGATGCACTCGACCAAGATTTCTACCTTCGTATTAGCCACGAACTCCCACTGAAGCGTTTGCTCGGTGCTGGTTTTGAAAAGGTATTTGATATTGGGCCTCGGTTCCGTAACGAAAATTATTCCGACGAACACCTTCCAGAACACGTAGCAATGGAATGGTACTGGGCGTATGCCAACTGGCAAGATGGTATGAAGTTTATGGAAGAAATGTATAAAAATATTCTTCAAGCAACGTTCGGTACTTTAGAATTTGACCTTAATGGCAAACATATCAACATGGCAGGTGAGTGGGAAGTATGGGATTACGCTACCATCATTAAAGAACGCTACGGTATTGACGTATACGATAGCTCACTTGAAGATGTGAAACAGGCGCTATCTGATAACAAGCTCGAAGTAGAGCAAACTGAAAACCGCGCTCGCGGTATCGATAAGCTTTGGAAAAACATCCGCAAGGATGTTGCAGGCCCTGTATGGCTTATTAACACGCCGGCGTTTATCTCTCCGCTATCTAAAGCAGACCCTAACGACCCCCGTGTCGTGCAACGCTTCCAACCAGTAATCGCTGGCTCTGAACTTGGCAACGGCTTTAGTGAGCTAAACGACCCAGTTGACCAGTTAAACCGTTTTGTTGAACAACAACAAATGCGCGACGCTGGTGACGATGAAGCGATGATGCTTGATATCGACTACGTGGAAATGCTGGAATACGGCATGCCACCGGCTTGTGGTTGGGGCTTTAGTGAACGCGTATTTTGGATCTTCGAAGGCGTGACCGCTAGGGAAGGGGTACCGTTCCCGCAACTCCGCCAAGAGTACGATGAGACGACGAAGGCTTTGTATCCTCAGGTTAAGTTCGATGAAGAACTGAGCGAAGAAGAAAAATAATCTTTTTATTAGTTAATAATTAAAATCCCTCTGTTGATGAGGGGTTTTTAATTTAGTAGTTGACATAATATAGTACTATGTATAACATAGAACTATGAAAGAAAATAATAGTGAAGCATATGCAGAGCAATTAGCGACGCAACTACGTAAAGGTTTCCTCGCGTACTGTGTGTTGAAGACCTGCTCTAGCAACCCAAAATACACCAGCGATATCATCACCCAATTACGCGACGCCGAGTTGGTAGTAGTGGAGGGGACTATCTACCCATTACTAAGCCGACTTCAAAAAGATGGCCTACTGTCACATGAATGGCAGGAAAGCGAACAAGGCCCGCCTCGTAAGTACTACAAAACAACCGATTTCGGCGATGAAGTAGTTGTACGCGTAGGAAAAAAAATTACCGATTTAAATAACACACTAAAGAAACTATAAGGAGACCGCTATGAACGAAATTACCCGCATCCACATTGCCAAAGTAGCGTACGACATTGAAGTTAACGCGAAGAAACAATTAGAAAAATATATTAAAAGCCTCGAAACTTACACACAAGATGCAGAAGTTCTTGCCGATATCGAAATACGCATTACTGAACTTTTAGCAGAGCGTAATGTTATCGCTGGTGGCGTCATTGGCACTGAAGATGTAGCGGCTATCCGCAAACAACTTGGCGAACCGTATGAATTTGCAAACGAAGACGGCGACATTGCTGTTGGCGCAATTGACGAAAAAGACGACAACCGACGCTTATACCGTAGTCTCGATGATGCTGTACTTGGTGGGGTGCTCAGCGGTATTGCAGCGTACTTCAAAGTGAATCCACTCTGGACTCGACTGATTTTCATCCTTATCGCGTTTATATCATTCGGCTTAGCGCTTCCTTTGTATATCGTACTTTGGGTTATTCTCCCGCCAGCTCGTACTGCGGCTGAAAAACTGCAGCTTGCAGGCAAGCCTGTGACGCTCGAATCTATTCGTGAATTAAATATCGAAGCTGAGTCGAACCAAACTCGTTCAGTTGCCCCTGTCCTAAAACGCATATTGGGCATTGCACTTGGTATTACCAGTATCATTGCGGCGATAACAACCCTTACGATGACCGTATGGGCGGCAATTGTCGTGTTATGGCATGGTGGCATTGCTCGTGTGTCTGACAACTTGTTTGGCCCAGGTAGCCAAGATGCATGGCTCGGGTGGCTCGTGTTCTGGGTAGCTGTTGCTGGTGCACTGCTTCTCGCCGCATTGTTCTCAATTATTGCCTACGCATTCTTAGCTAAAAAGCTGACAAAGCGCATGATAGTGACAAGTATTGTTATCATTGCACTTGGCTTGTCGGCAGCAGGTGTCTCAATTGGAACTGCAGCAACGCAAACTTGGCGTGTGTCAACCGAGGCGCAATCTGCAGTTCAAACCACAAAGCTTAACTTGCCGAAAGAATTTGCAGCAACAAAATCAGTTGTGTTTGATAACCCAAACCAATCTGATACCGGTAGCTTGTATGCAGCAATTGGCTCAATTCAATACATTGTTGATGAAGGCACACCGCGCTATGAACTGTCGTCGCTTCCAAAGACGAAAGTAGTCCTTAAAACAGAAGGAACCGTAACTCGTATCTCATTAGAAATCCCTAAGGACTATCGTAATAACTACGTAGTACCAAACTTAATTGTGTATGGCCCGGCACTTGAAAACATCGAAACAAATGGTGTACAAGTAAATTACTCAAACACATCGTCTCAAAATTCACTCACCGTTAACCTTTCAAAGAACTTCGGAAACGTGACGTTAAGTGGCACCTATGTATCTGTTGTAGCGACCGGAAAAGGTAATGTTGACGCAAGCTCTGCAGCGGTGCAATCGCTGACAGTAAACTCAACACAAGAGTTAAGTGTCTCAGCTGGGACGGTTCGTGAACTTACAGTGACGCAATCCGATGTATGCGGTAACCGCACCTACAGTGGCTCAACGAACGTATCTGTCTCGGGCGTTACCTCGGGCAACATGACCTACAATGGCAAGCAAATGACGGCTCAAACCAACCGTTCAAACTGTGCGTCTGTAGTAGTGGGCGAAGAAGACTATAACGATTACAACTAAGACATCGTAAATCGGTAGTATTATGGCCGGGCGTAATAGCTCGGCTATAATAACCTGAAAGCATAGGTGGTATGCTAAAATTAATGTAGTAAATAAGGGGTAACAGGTGATTGAAGTTAAGAATGTCAAAATGACGTATGGTAAAAAGCAAAATGCTTTTGTTGCACTTGAAGATATTAACTTTACGATTCCTGATGGCGCGAGTGTCGCTATTTTGGGTAAATCTGGTAGCGGTAAATCGACGTTGATGCACGCCATGAGCGGGCTCGACCGTCCAGAACAAGGCCAAGTTATTATTGACGGCCAAGATATCCTTACCCTTAAAGAAAAACAAATTGATAAGTTCCGCGCTAATAAAATCGGCTTTATTTTCCAAAGCTTTTTCGTGCAAGCAAACGAAACGGTGAGCGATAATGTTAGCCTTCCTTTGGAGATTGCTGACGTTTCATGGGGCGAACGAAAAAAGAAAATCCACGCTGCGTTAGAAAGTGTCGACCTACTTGATAAAATTGGCAACAAAGCTAAAAACCTTTCAGGTGGCCAAAAGCAACGCCTTGCTGTTGCCCGCGCGATTGTGAACGAACCGCAAATTATTTTTGCTGATGAACCCACTGGAAACCTCGACAGTGTCACCGGCGAAAAAGTTGAAGACATGCTGTTTGGGTACAACAAAGAAAACGGCGTGACGCTTATTATTGTGACGCACGACCCTGACCTTGCTGCTAAGTGCGATATGCAAATTAATATTAAGGATGGTCGCATAGAATCAATTCGCGACACCAATACTGGCAAGACTATCGTCGCTACAGTGACTGATGCCGAGGAAAGTAAGTAATTATGAAATACATTGATACTATCAAGCGCGCTGGCCGAAGCTTAAAAAACGCTAAAGCCCGAACGTTACTGACGAGCCTCGCTATTGGTGTTGGCGCCTTTACTATTACTCTTAGCCTCGCAGCAGGTGAGGGCGGTAAAAGCTATACCGACTCTATCGTAAACGCAAACACTAGCCGGACTGAACTTCTTGTAACTCAAAAACAACCGCCGGCTTCACAAGGCCCGCAAGAGTACAACCCGCAAGCGGTGAGTGGTGCAGCAGGTGCGGGCTCTTCTACACAAATTGCTTTCCTTAGCCAAGCGAACTTAGATACAATTACTCAACTCGACCACGTGAAATCGGTCACACCAAATTACAATCCAAATGTACGCTACATTACCAGCGAAGCGAATAAAAAGTTTGTTGTTGATGCAATTGCAGCCTTTAGTTCGAGTGTGACAGGTACCTACGCTGCTGGTTCAGTTGAAGGTGGACTCTCCGATACTGAAATCGTTATTCCTGAAGAATATTCAAAGGCACTTGGCTTTGCAAACGCAAGCGATGCAATTGGAAAAACAGTTTCACTCCAGGCTGATAAACTTTCTTCACCAGTAACTGCGCCACAAAGCAAGGCGTTTGATTACACCGTAAAAGCAGTTAGTAGCAAGTCTGGTTTAGCTTTCCGAACACAGACCTCAGTTCAGTTATCTGCAGAAGCTAACCGCGAACTATACACCTACATTAATGAAGGTACTCGGGCCTACGGTAATTTCTTGCTTGCCGCCGTCGAAATTGATGATGCAAGTAAAGCAAACGATGTAAAAACAGTCCTTGAAGGAAAAGGCTTTGAAGCCCAAACTGCCGAAGACTTGCTTGGTACGGTGAATACATTCATTAACGTGCTTCTAGGTATTGTTATCGGCTTCGGTGCCTTAGCAGTGCTTACATCGGTATTTGGTATCATCAACACCCAGTACATTTCTGTACTGGAACGTACACAACAAATTGGCCTTATGAAAGCCCTTGGTATGCGCCGTCGTGATGTTGGCCGTTTGTTTAAACTTGAAGCTGCCTGGATTGGTTTCCTTGGTGGCGCGATTGGCGCTGGCCTTGCAGTCATTGCTGGTACTATTGCCAACCCATTCATTAGCGAAGCACTCGACCTTGGTGACATTTCGTTGCTATCATTCAACCCACTTGCTGTCGCAGGTGTAGTGATTGGCCTCATGCTAGTTGCTGTTGCCTCTGGTATCTTGCCAGCGCGCAAGGCTTCGAAGCTCGACCCAATTGAAGCACTTCGAACTGAATAAACCGTATGATAATTGACCACACACTTTTTGCAGCTCCTGTGACGCCCCAAGAGCGGGTAGATTTTACGACAAAGTTCTACCCTAAGCATGCAATTTTTGGCTTAACACGACTATTTTTCATCGGCATGATACTACTTACAGTACTTGTTTTCTGGTGGGGGATTTCGCTGGTGAATAACGGCGGACGAACAGAGTTGAGTGGCGGAATCATACTGATTGCCTTTGGGTTGGTTCCATTTTTCTCGCTTCTCCTGAGGATGCTCACCTATAAAAGCAAACTAGACCGCTCGATAAAATTGTATCGTTTTGCAACGACCAACGGATTAGGATATCAGCCTAAAACCCCTGAACCAATTGTTCGGAGTGGGTTTATCTTTAACGCCCCACGCACTTCAGTGCGGCTTATGTACGATAGGATATTTAGGGATGGCGAGAGACCATTTGAAATAGGGAATTTTTATTATCGAACGCGGTCTACGTATAAAAAACACGAAACGACGCATACCTATGGCTTTATGCGCATAGAGCTCGATAGAAACTTGCCACACATGTTGCTTGATTCGACAGTTGATGATATTCGTTTGCCTGGTATTCACATTTCAAGTTTTGCCAGTGCTTTTAGTAAAGACCAAGTATTGAAATTGGAAGGTAATTTTAACGAGCACTTTACGCTTTACGCACCAAAAGAATATGAAACCGATGCACTGTATGTTTTTACACCTGACTTAATGGCGCGCTTTATCGACTTTGCGGGCGGGCTAAATGCAGAAATTGTTGATAATAGTTTGTACATATACAGTACAAAACCATTTGCTCTGGATAAACCTGAAACGCTTGAAACGCTACTGGGTATTCTTGATACTGTTGGCGTGAAAGCGTTGAAACAAACAAGCAACTACCGCGATTCTCGGGCTGAAGCTTCAGGCACTGTCGCTATTAAAGGCCGTCGACTACGAAGAGGTGTACCGTATGCAATCATAATTGCAATTGTTATACTCATACTAATAGATTTTATTGAGTCAGCATTCGGTAATTAGAAGAGTAGGAGTTGCATATGAAATCTCATGAACATATAGACGCAGACGGCTTTGAAGCACAGCCGCTGCGCTACAGAAAAATTGATGAGCTCAACAAGAAATCCTTTTTGGTAACTGAAGGCAGTTCACTAGAGGTTATTCAATCACTCCATAGTATTGGTGCGCCGCGTGATGTTCTATCGGAAAAAATTGAAAAGGCAGATGACCCTCGGGTTGCCGAAGCCCTAAAAGAAAAGCGCGTGCTGGTAAATGGGAATATGAGCCCGCTCAACGGCTATGGCCCCAGCGAGCTGACACCTGAAGAGCGTATTGAAGATGCAAAAGAAAACCTTCATACTTTTTTGTATTACCAAAACATTAACTCAGCAGACGTACGAATGCTGCGGCCTGAGCGTGATTACACAACACCGCTAAGTGTTGTAAACCTTGATGACACGCCACTCGCACCTGACGACACTGGCATTCTTCGTCCAGACAAAGCAGGGGATTTGATGTATACCTACAACCCTGAAATCGTTTTAGCTGCACGGCCAGCTGACTGCCCAATTGCATATGTGGAAGCACGTACGCCAAAAGGTGTCGTGACGGTATTGCTGCACTTGGCATGGATGGGTGTAGCCCATGGCTATGTTCAACAAGCTAAGACGGAACTTGATAATTTAGGAATTGATTGGGCGACTGCGCAGGTGCAAATTACCGCTGGTGGCCATGCTGAAACCTACACCTTCGAAGGTTTTGATAAGTTTAACCCGGTCGAGAAGTTCCCCGAATCCGCTTCTATGTTTGTCGATGTTCAAGAAACCGAAAAAGGGAAATATAACTTCGGAATTGATGTCGCAGCTGAAGTTTACGACCAAATTATTAATACCTGGGATGTGACTGAACATAACGTATTTGCAGATACAACTGACACTACTGCACCAGAATCTGGCTATTCTTCACATAGCCGCTCGTTTAAAGATTACGAAGTAGACGGCGATAATACTCGTGACCTTTTCCTGGCGAGACATAGGCGTGCCTAAACAAAACCCTCGAAACCCAGCCCCCGCTGAGGTGTTGGTAGATATCGAATCTATTCAAGTGCAGTACGTTGATTTTAATGGTGAACAACAAATTGGTACAGTTGAAATTCATAAATACCTTGCTGATGATGTAGCGGCATTTTTTGAAAAAGCTTTAGAACTGAAGTTTCCGATAGAACGAGTGGTTCTTAGTAGTGACGAAAAATATGCTTGGGACGACGACAAGCTGATGGCCGACAATGCAACGACCGCCTATAACTTCCGTCTCATTAAAGGCACCGACCGACCATCGCAACATGGTTTAGGGCGAGCTCTCGACGTAAACGACGCCCTGAACCCGTACATCCGTTATGTGAATGGGGAAGCGGTGACCGACCCGGAAGGCGCTGTCTATGACCCCACCGTACCTGGCACGCTTACTGCCGACCATCCACTGGTCGTATTTATGAAATCACGCGGCTGGGCTTGGGGCGGGGATTGGACTAAAGAAGAACACGGCGTGACGGATTATCAGCATTTTGATAAGAAGGCTATTTAGTCGCCTAATCTGTAAAAAGTTGATACAATAACAGTAATTATGTTAGATATTCGTTACATCCGTGAGAACGCAGATTTGGTTCAACAAAACGCTCGTCAAAAAAACTATGATGTTGATGTTGCTCAGCTGTTAAAGCTAGATAGCGAACGCAAAGAACTTAGCCAACGGGTTGATGTACTTCGTGAACGCCGCAATGCCATTGCTGCTTCTATGAAGGGTGGACGTCCTGAACAAGCTGCTATCGACGAAGGCAAGCAAATTAAAGTTGAGCTAGCTGAACAAGAAGGTTACTTAACCAACCTTGAAGCGGAAGTATTAGCACTGCACAAAAAAGTTCCAAACATGGCCGCTGCCGATGTTCCAATTGGTGCGACTGAAGATGAGAACGTCGTTTCTAAGACAGTGGGCGAACCAACAACCTTTAGTTTTGAACCACGCAACCACAACGACATTGCCTTGCAACGCGGTTGGCTTGATAAAGAGCGCGCAGCCAAAGTTGCTGGCAGCCGCTTCGCGTACCTAAAGGGCGACTTAGTGAAATTACAATTTGCTATCGTTCAATTTGTAATTGATTCACTCAGTGACGAAGCGGTGCTTGCGAAAATCGCTAGTGATTCAGGCCTGAACGTTTCACTGAAACCATTTACACCTGTATTGCCACCACTTATGATTCGCACCGAACTATACGATGCTATGGATCGCCTCGAACCACGTGACGACCGTTACAAGCTTGAAGATGACGACCTTTGGTTGCAGGGAAGTGCCGAGCACGTTATGGGCAGTATGCATGCTAACGAAATGCTGAACGAAAGCGACCTACCAATTCGTTACTTAGGCTACGCCACCAGTTTCCGCCGTGAAGCCGGTACCTACGGTAAAGACATGGAAGGTATCCTTCGTATGCACCAATTCGATAAGCTCGAAATGGAAAGTTTTACCGCCGCCGAAAACGGCCTGAGCGAACACTTATTCTTTGTCGCTATTCAAGAATACTTACTTGCGACCCTCGGTATTCCTTACCGGGTTATTCAAAAATGTACAGCAGATATTGGCAAGCCAAACGCTCGTGGTATCGACATGGAAGCTTGGCTTCCTGGCCAAAACCAGTACCGTGAAACCCACACTGCTGATTACATGACTGATTACCAAGCACGTCGTTTGCAAACTCGCGTTCGCCGCGAAGACGGCACGATTGAACTAATTCACACGAACGACGCCACTGCTTTTGCACTTGGCCGCGCAATGATTGCGATTATCGAAAACAACCAAAACGAAGACGGCACGGTAAACGTACCTGAAGCGCTTCGTGGTTACATAGGAAACAAAGAAGTTTTGTAGTTTCTTATGGCACGATTAATTGTTGCTATATCTAAGGTTGAGAATGGGAATATGTATATTCCAGGTGATACCGCAAATGAAGCGGTTATTACCAATCGTCAAATTTGGCTAGCGTCGCAAGGCATTGATTTTCTAAGCACAACACGACTAAGCGTTACATACGACGGCCAAGATTTTTGCCGTTACCGCACTTTAACGAATGAAAATAAAGGTGAAGGTATGACAGGGGATGGCTTAGTCCCTGGCGATGCTGTTGTCGTTACCGAACTGGGCCATGCCGCATTCTTACCCGTTGCTGATTGTGTCGCAACTGTCTTTTTCGATGAAGTGCATTCTGTATTTATGCTTGCACACTTGGGGCGACACAGCCTCGAACAGAAGGGTGGAATTAAATCTGTTGAATACTTAATTGAGCATTTTGGGGTCAACCCGGCAACTTTAAAAGTTTGGTTAGCGCCAGCTCCAAATAAAGAAGTGTACCCAATTTATGCGCTAGACAACAAAGGGATGAAAGAAGCACTTTACGAGCAGTTGAAAGAAGCGGGTATTAATACTGAACATATTACCGACAACGCTGCGGATACTGTTACTGACCCAACGTACTATTCGCACACCACATTTCTAAAAGGTGGCAAAGTTGAAGATGGTCGCTTCGCGATGGTTGCCGTGATGGTAGAAGACTAACTAAATAAAAAGGCCCCGCACGGTGCGGAGCCTGTCTTGATGAGCGGTCACCCGCGTGGGCGCAACTATTTAAGCCGCGCCCACACATGGTGTTACCGAAGGACGATTCGAATGCTGGGACGCTGCCCGGGGAGGTTGGCCCACTCTTCACGAGGTTCGACAATTTCGACGAGGTTGAGCGCGATGGCGAGCTGAACCAGTTTTTCTCTTTCCGCTTCTAGTCGGGACCATACGTTGTTGCTGCGATCCTTGTTCATGTTGTTGAAGCTGTCTCCTTCGTGGTTCCAGAACGACCTCGGCAGCTGGTTCACCAATGCGTTGATTGTATCGCGGTAACTTTCCAGGGTGTAGAAGTCGAACAAAGCCCGACTCGGAGTGGTAATCCCTGGAGTGCTGATGGTCTCGTACCAAGTTTTGTTGCGCAGTGGGACGAAGCAGTCTTTGAAAATCTCATCGATTGTTCCACTGTTCAACTTCATAAGCGTGTTCATCAGCCGAATCCTAACTCATCAAGGTACTTCTTTGTGTAAGAATTGAAGGTATTGTATAACAAAAAAATACAGTAGTCCAATAATCTATAGCTCAGGCATCCCTCAGAAGCTGCGTGGTATACTGAGTACATCAACCAACCACAAAGGGGGAAGATATGATCACATCAATTGACGTAACCGGAATCAAGTACGAAGTGGATGCAAAGACACTCAAATACGTAACCGAAAAAGTTGGTAAGCTCGATCGTTTTTTACCTTCACACGCACGCAAGACAATGACAGCGGACGTGAAACTTAAGCAAGTAAATAAAGACCACGGCAATAAATACGAAGCCGAAGTTATTGTTCACTTGCCTGAAAAAATTCTTACAGCCAGCGATACCACCTTTAATATGATGGCAGCTGTAGATATTGTGGAAGCAAAACTAATTGCTCAGCTAAAAAAATATAAAGAATCACGTATTGAACGCAAGCTAGCTGCTTCAACTTAGATTTAAAAATATAGCCCGTAGTACATAAAAGGTACAAGTACCTTTTAACCTCGCTCACTCGTGGTATAATAAGCTTAAAGAAATTTACCGAACTATTTCCGAAAGGCGAGGGGTTATATGATTACTAAGCAAGGTGCGCTCACTAAAGTATTTGGTGATCCGCAAAAGAAAACGTTGAAACGGCTTGAAAAGCGCGTGGCTGCAGTTAATGCACTTGAAGATAAGTATAAAAAACTTTCTAAAGTTGATTTAAAAAAGCAAACTGAAGTTTTGAAAAAACGTCTTGCGAAGAAGGGGACTACTCTTGATTCACTTCTTCCTGATGCTTTCGCTTTAGTTCGCGAATCAAGTAGCCGTGTACTTGGCATGCGTCACTTCGACGTACAACTTATTGGTGCCATGGTCCTTCACGAAGGCGACGTCGCTGAAATGAAAACTGGTGAAGGTAAAACATTAGTTGCAACATTAGCTGTATATTTAAATGCCCTTGAAGAAAAGGGTGTCCACGTTGTTACGGTAAACGACTACTTGGCACAACGTGACGCCGCAGAAATGGGTGCGTTGTATCACTTCCTCGGCCTTAGTACTGGCGTTATTATTAACGACGCTTCATTTGTATATGACCCTAAGTTCGACAACGAAGCCCACGACGACGAGAACATGAAGAAACTTCGTCCAGCTACTCGTAAAGAAGCCTACGCCGCTGACGTTACTTATGGTACGAACAACGAGTTCGGCTTCGACTACTTGCGCGACAACATGGTGAACGAAGTAGAACTGCTTCGCCAACGCGATTTGCACTTTGCGATTGTGGACGAAGTAGACTCTATTCTTATTGACGAAGCTCGTACGCCGCTTATTATTAGTGCTCCAGCTGCTGAAAACCCTGAAAGTTACCTGCAATTTGCTAAGGTAACCAACAAGTTAACAAAAGACGATTACGTGCTTGATGAAAAGCGTAAGATGGTTTCACTCACCGACGAAGGTGTTGATAAAATCCAACGCCTGCTTGGTGTAAAAAACCTTTACAGTCCTGAATACGTTCGTTCTGTTTACCACCTTGACCAAGCGCTTCGTGCCCAAACACTCTTTAAGCGCGACAAAGACTACGTTGTTACAAAAGACGGTGAAGTTATTATTGTCGATGAATTTACTGGCCGCCTTATGCAAGGTCGTCGTTATAACGAAGGCCTTCACCAAGCAATCGAAGCCAAAGAAAATGTGGCTGTTCAACAAGAAAGCATGACACTCGCAACCGTTTCATTCCAGAACTACTTCCGTTTGTACAAAAAACTTTCTGGTATGACCGGTACTGCATTTACAGAAGCTGAAGAATTGCAACAAATTTATAAACTCGATGTTGTACAGGTGCCTTCAAACCGTCCTCTTCAACGTATCGACGAAGAAGACCTCATTTTCCGTTCTGAAAAGGCGAAAATTAAGGCTGTAGCCGACGCAATTAAGGCATACCACGAAATTGGTCGCCCCGTATTGGTTGGTTCTGCATCAATCGCTAAAAACGAATTAATTGCGGCTTACCTTGATAAAGAAAAAGTACCTTACGAACTTTTGAACGCCAAAAACAACGAACGTGAAGCTGCTATTGTGAAGCGCGCTGGTGAAAAGGGTGCAATTACACTTGCAACTAACATCGCCGGTCGTGGTACTGACATTAAGCTTGGCGAAGGTGTTGTTGAGCTCGGCGGGCTCGTGGTACTTGGTTCTGAACGTCACGAATCTCGACGTATCGACAACCAGCTTCGTGGACGCGGTGGACGCCAAGGTGACCCAGGGTTAACCCAATTCTACGTATCAACTGAAGACGACCTTATGCGTATCTTCCAAGGTGAACGTATTTCATCACTCATGAACCGTATTGGTATTGAAGATGACATGCCAATCCAACACAAGATGGTAAGTAAGACACTCGAAGCTGCCCAGAAGCGCGTTGAGGGTTATAACTTCGACAACCGTAAAAACGTGGTTCAGTATGACAACGTGATTAACCGTCACCGTCGTGTTGTATACACGGTTCGTCGTAAAATTCTTGAAGGCGAAGACATTAAGGCTGAAGTTGAACGGCTTATTCAAGCGAAGGTCCGTGACCTAACGCTTGTTCCAGCCAAGAACAACAAACTCTTCAACGAACAATTTGAAACTGTTTTCCCAATCAACGAAAAGCGTTTGAAGGCCATTGGTGCTGAGAAGAAAGATAAAGCTCGTTACGACCTAGCGCTCAGTGAAGTTCACAAACTTTACAAAGCAAAGGAAGACGAACTTGAGGCTGAAACACTTCGTAAGGTTGAACGTGAAGTTTACCTACAAGTACTCGATACATTGTGGATGCAACACCTTGAAAACATGCAGCACCTTCGTGAAGGTATTCACTGGCGCAGCGTTGGACAACGTGACCCACTTGTAGAATACCGTTCTGAATCTCAAAAACTGTTTGATTCACTCCAAGAAACACTTCGCGACGAAGTGCTCCGCGCTGTTATGCACGTTACTGTTAATGACACGCTTGCCCGTGCGAAAGAAGATCACGACACTGAGCTTACTCGTTTAGCTGAACAAGCTACCCAAAAGGGTGTGAATGAAGTAACGAAAAGTAGTACAAGTCGTGATAAAGACTTTAAGGTTGAAAAAGCCGATACTGCTAACGAAGTTCAACGCAAGAAAAACCTTGCTGCAAAGAAAAAGAAGAGCCAACGCCAGAACAAGAAAACTGGCCGCAAAACTAGCCGTAAATAAACCTTTGTCTGAAAGAATCCGGAAATGAACCATACTGTTGAAGAAGTGAAGCTTAAAAATGGCGCTCGTGGCCTGTTAATTAACGTACCAGGTGCAACCGTTATGAGTATGCAGTTTCATTTCCGGGCAGGCAGCCGCTATGCAAAAAGCAAAGACATCGAACAAGTAGCCCACATTATGGAGCACATGGCTTTCGGTGCGAATGCCCGTTTTAGGTCTGAACGTGCTTTCGAAGATGAGTTTACTAAGAATGGTGCGTATCACAACGCCTATACCTCAGACCTTGCTATGGTGTACGAAGCTGACTGTGCCGACTTTGAATGGGATCGTATCCTTGATTTACAAAAGTTAAGTATTTGCGAGCCTCGTTTCAACGAAAAAGAACTTGATGCGGAGAAGGGGAACGTTCGGAGTGAAATTACTAACTACTTGAACGACCATCACCGTATTCTATGGCCACGCATCCAACAATTGCTTGGTGAGGACGTATTAACACCTCGCCAAAGCCTGAGTACTATTAATACTGTGACACTTGCGGATATTCGCGAACACCACAAGCGCACACATACAACGTCCAACATGCGCTTTGTTATTGCCGGTAAGCTACGTGGCCGTAAAGCTGATATCATTCGCCAACTTGAAAGTTTTGAAATGCCAGAAGGTGAACGCTTTGTTGTGCCCCGTGACCAATTGCATAGCGCAAACCCAGCGGTTATTCGCCGTAAAGACGCTTCAAACTTAACCTTCGGTTGGACACTCAGCGTTCCTCGGGTTCTGAGCGATGAAGAACTCGATGCACTTGATACGCTTAACCACATTCTTACTGGAACTGCTTCGTCTCGTATCTTCGGTAAAGCCCGTGCAAAAGGTTTGGCCTACCATGTTGGCGCTTACGCCGGCGCTGGCTTCTACGAAAGTTCATGGGACATTTTAGCCCAAGTAAACCACGACACTGCGCCACAACTATTCGACATTATGGTGCGTGAAATTAAAGCCGTACTTGATGGCAAGCTGACTGATGGTGAAATTGAAGCTGCAAAATCATTTGGCCTCGGACGTCACCAAATGGGCGCCCAAACTGTTTCACAAATTAGCGGTTTTTATACAAACCGTTACTTCGCAGACGACTTTATTAAAGATTACGACAAAGTACCTGATTTCATGCGCCGCGTCACTCGTGAAAAAATTGTCGCTGTTGCTAAAGAATTTATTGAAGCAAATACTTGGGTGCTTGCAGCTGTCAGTAGTGGCGACAAAGACGAACTAGTTGCCTTGAACGAAAAACTCGTTCCGCTTTTTCCGACTGAGGACCAATAAGCATGCCACTTCAACACAGCGTTGAAGAAATCGTTTTAAGCAACGGCATCAAAGGCCTATTGATTGATGTTCCAGGTTCGAGTGTTGTCTCGTACGAAATTCACTTTTTGGCAGGTAATTACTACTCGCCAAATACTGATGTGCAGCAGACCGCCCACTTAATGGAACACATGGCGTTTGGCGGCACGAAAGAATTCCCAACCCAAGAACGTTTTAGCCAAGAATTTACCAAAAACGGCGCGTATCATAACGCGACAACTTGGCAATATGAAATGAGCTACTACGCTGATTGCGCTCTAATGGAATGGGACCGTATTCTCGACTTACAACAACTCGCTATTACCGAGCCATTATTTACCGATGAAATTTTGAAAGCTGAAAAGGGGAATGTTCGCGAAGAGCTGACTGGCCAAGAAAATAACCGCCGCCGAATTTTATGGCAAAAAACACTCCGCGAAATGGGCGATGAAATGTTCATCGATGCTGAAAAAGTTAAAACTATTAACGCCGTGGCTTTATCGGATATTAAAAACCATTACAAGAAAACCCACACGCTTGCTAATATGCGTTTTAGTTTTGCTGGTGATTTAAAGAAACATAAAGATTACATTGTGTCTGAACTCGAAGGTTGGAAATTACCGAAAGGCGCTCGCTTGGAAGTTCCCGTTAAGCAGCTCCACTCCGCACCAGCCGTGGGTATCTACCGCGAAGACATGCCCAGCATTATCTTTACCATTATGGTTGCCTTGAATCGAAAATATAGCGAAGAAGAGAAGGTTGCATTAAACGCCTTGAACCACATCCTTACTGGTACGCACCACTCACGAATACTTGGTAAAGCACGTACTCGTGGCCTTTGTTACGGCATGGGAAGTGGCATTGATGTTGATGCTGATAACATCTCGCGTTTTGAAGTTGGCGGCCAGGTTAGTGCTGAAAACGCGACCGCGCTATTTGAACTTATTGCTGACGAACTTGGCAAAGCAGCTGACGGCGACATTACCGAAGACGAACTCAATAGTGCGAAGCAATACGGCCTCGGGACGCACCAAATGAATGGCCAAACCGTTGGTGGCGTAAACTCGTGGTACGCTAGCCAGTACTTTGAAGATGGAACAATTGATATTATGGATGGCGCACCTGGCCAAATTTCCGCAATTAAACTGGAAGATATGCAAAAACTGTTGAAAGAATTACTTGAAACGGGTGTATGGACTGTCGGTGTTATTGGCGCCATGCGCAAGCCAGAAGTAAATAAACTATATGACATTATCGGCAAACGAATGAACCAAGGAGTAAAATAGAGATATGAAGATTGCAATCGTCGGCTACGGAGTTGAAGGGCAAGAGAACTTTCGTTATTGGTCTCAACAACCTGAAAACGAATTGACTATTGTTGATGAAAAAGGTGTTGGTGCACCCATTCCTGAAGGTGTGGCTTCAATTGTTGGCCCTGATGCATTTAAACAACTTGAAGGTTTCGATTTAGTTATCCGGACTGCTGGTGTTTCCCCAAGTAAAATTGTGACGGACGGTAAGGTATGGTCAGCTACAAACGAATTCTTTGAAAAATCTCCAGCACCAATTATTGGCGTGACAGGTTCAAAAGGGAAGGGCACAACCTCAAGCCTCATCGCCTCTATTCTTGAGGATGCTGGACGCAAAGTATGGCTTGTTGGAAACATTGGGCTTCCTGCGCTGTCTGTTTTAGACCAAATTAAGCCCGAAGATATTGTAGTGTACGAACTTTCAAGCTTCCAGCTTTGGGACTTACAAAAATCTCCAGCAATTGCTGTAGTGCTATTTATCGAACAAGAGCACTTAGATGTTCACGCAAGTATGGAAGAGTACGTTGAGGCCAAAGCGCAAATTACCCGCCACCAAACTTCTGACGATATCCTTATTTATAACGCTCATAACCAATACTCACGACAAATTGCCGAAGGTTCACGCGCACAACTGTTTCCGTATCCCTATGAAGATGCCGCCCATGTTGTTGACGGCTGGTTTTACTATGGCCAACAACAACTATTCTCAACTGATACGTTAAGTATTCCTGGCGCGCACAACGTCGAGAACGCACTAGCGGCAATTGATGCTGTGTGGCCATTCACCGAAGATGTTGGTGCAATGGAAAACGGACTGTCTGATTTTGCGGGCTTACCGCACCGTTTGGCATTTGTTCGCACCGTCAATGATGTTAATTATTACGACGACAGTATTGCGACAACACCAAGTTCTGCCATCGCAGCCCTTCAAGCTTTTGCTGATAAATCAAAAGTGATTATTTTAGGTGGTTCTTCGAAAGGGTCTGACTTTACCGAACTTGCAATGGAACTTACTCAGCACGATGTTCAGGCTATCTTAATTGGCGATGAAGCCCCTAAAATTGCCGAAGCGCTTACGGCGGCTGGTTTTACTAAATATGAGATTATCGAAAATGCCACTGCTGAACTATTCACTAAAAAAGCTGCCGAGCTTGCAACGCCAGGGGGCGTAGTGCTGTTAAGCCCAGCCGCTGCTAGCTTTGGTTTGTTTAAAAACTATACCGACAGGGGCGAGCAGTTTATCGCTGCTGTTAATAATTTATAACACCGCTTCGTATTCAACTGCTTGAATAAAAAGGTAGTGCCCTGACCCGCAAACTCAAAAGAGGATGCGGGTCAGGTAATGGCTTTCGTAGGTTTCAAGCCAAAACTACACCTTGACGGGCTGCTTCAGGTTCGCGATGCCGTAGGCCAGCGAGAACGGCGAGCCGTCGGTGTCGTGGGTGGGGAAGTGACCGTTGTCACGACCTTCCTGCACGACGTTAGCGGCATCGACCTCCTGTACTAGCAGGTGGTTGACGGTCCGAACGTCGGCTACCTCTTGGGCACCTGCCCAGAAAGTGCAGGCGACGTTATCTTCGCCGTAGGTCCGCTGAAGCGACGTGTAGATGTTGCTCCAGTGGGGCGAGGAGTGGTGGAGACCGAACGACGTCCACCTTCCGTTGATACGTACAAATGCGTGATACATTGCTATCCTTTCGGGGTGGTCGTGCGTTGGCTTGAAAACTACAAATAAAGCTACGCTCATTGCAAGGTATGCAAGAGGAGTCTATATTTTAGCATAAAAACTATAAAAAGTCAATAAATATAAGAGGTGGGGAATAGTCGATACCGACACAAAGCCTGTATAATAGAATGTAATGCAACCTTTACTGAAACGACTTAAACAACTGCGCCTGTCTATTGAAGCTGCTGTCGAACGCCTCCATCTTGATTCCAAGCAGGCACAAATTGCCGAGCTTGAAGCACAGCTAGCGACATCTGAAATTTGGAATAACCCAAACCATGCCCAAGACCTCAGCAAGCAACTGGCTGCTTTAAATAAAATGGTCGACCCATGGCTAACACTTGAAGCGCAGGTGAGTGACCTAGCTGAACTGATGGACCTTGATGATGATAGTTTACTAGCTGAATTCGAAGGCCAAATCATCGCCTTCGAACATGAATATGAAACCATGCGTAAAGACCTTTTGTTTGATGGCGAATTCGACGACCATAATGCAATTTTACGGCTAAGCGCCGGTGTCGGTGGAACTGACGCACAGGACTGGACGCAAATGCTCGAGCGCATGTACATTCGTTGGGCTGAGAAGAATGACATGACGACTTCAAACCTCGAACGGTCCTCTGGTGAGGAAGCCGGCTTAAAATCGGTAGTCATTGAAGTGACTGGGCCGTTTGCTTACGGAAAGTTAAAGTCTGAACATGGCGTACACCGGTTGGTTCGCCTTAGCCCGTTTAACAGTGACAACCTGCGCCAAACTAGCTTTGCATTAGTGGAAGTGCTGCCGCAAATTGATGCACCATCTGAAGTAGAAATTGAAGATAAAGATATTAAAATTGATGTCTACCGAGCAGGCGGCCACGGTGGCCAATCAGTCAATACAACCGATTCAGCGGTGCGCATTACGCACATACCAACGGGTATCGTAGTTGCTATTCAAAACGAACGTTCACAGTTGCAAAACAAAGAAACCGCTATGAAATTATTGCGTTCTAAATTGGCGCAATTACAGCTTGAACAACATGTGCATTCTATTACCGAATTGCAAGCAGGGGAGTCTGCTAACTGGGGCAGCCAAATTCGTAACTATGTCCTTCATCCGTATACATTGGTGAAAGATACCCGCACCAAGCACGAAACTAATAACGCCCAAGGTGTACTAGATGGTGACATCAACCCTTTCATGGAAGCCTACCTCGAAGCTCCTACTATTGAATAATACGCTTTGGCGGCATGCTGTTTATGCTATACTAATTACATAAATGATACTGCTAGATAGGGTAACAAAAACATACGGCAAAGATAATGCACCCGCACTCAGTCGACTGAGTTTATTTATCGAACCCCGTGAATTCGTTATTATTGTTGGTTCATCTGGGGCAGGTAAGTCGACACTCTTGAAATTATTAACTCGTGAAGAAAAGCCCACCAACGGTAAAATTGTTGTAGGTGGAATTGATTACGATACCCTTAAAGATAGTCAAATCCCAATGCTTCGCCGCAAAATTGGTGTTGTCTTTCAAGATTTCAAACTTTTGCCACAACGGACTGTGTTTGAAAACATCGCCTTTGCCCTCGAAATTGCCGGTATGACTGGCCGCGAAATTAAAAATACCGTTCCAAAGGTCATTGACCTTGTTGGACTAACTGGTAAAGAAAAGCAATTCCCAAGCCAGCTTTCTGGTGGTGAACGCCAACGCGTGGCTATCGCCCGTGCTATTGTACGCCAACCGAAAATCCTTATTGCCGACGAGCCTACGGGTAACCTCGACCCTAAAAATACATGGGAAATTGTTCGCTTGCTTGAAAAAATTAACAAGTATGGAACGACCGTTCTTCTTACCACTCACAACGCGGAAATCGTGAACAAGCTGAAGAGGCGAGTGATTACGATTGAAGGCGGAAAAGTAACTGGTGACCAGGCTGAAGGAAGTTATAGGCAATAATTATGGCGAAGAACAAGAAAAACCTTAGCTCTAAGCAAATCACGCAGCAAAAACGCCACCACCGACAGTGGGTGACGTTCCTTCGCATGCTTCGTTATGGTGTAAATAACTTTACGCGTAATGCCTGGCTGACTGTGGCGGCGACTGCTATTATGACCATCACGTTATTTGTTATTTTTGTGAGCCTAGTAGCCCACGACGTACTGACAAATACTGTTGACGACCTTCGCGACAAAGTAACAATGTCAATTTACCTTAAAACTGACGCAACTGCTGAAAATGTTGAAACAATTGCTACAAGCGCCCGTGCCTTAAGTAACGTTACTGGGGTATCAATTGTCACACCAGAACAAGCCCGCGATAATTTCATTGACCAAAACAAAGATAACGCCAGTACACTTGATGCTATTAAACTAGCAAACAACCAATTCCCATGGACATTAAGTATTAAGGTGGCAGATATTAACGATACTTCACAATTATCGAAGTTCGTTGCTGATGACAAGCTGGTTAAGGAAAACATAAGTAAAGAAAGCCCACCGTCATTTGCTGGTGACCGTCGCGATGCCATTGAAGGTATTGGCCGTGCCGCTAACCTGGCTATTCAAGGTGGTATTGCAATTAGTATCGTATTTACCAGTATCTCTATGTTGATTATCTTTAATACTATTCGTATGGCCATCTTTAACCGTAAAGAAGAAATTCAAATGATGAAGTTGATTGGTGCCGAAAGCTCATTTATTCGCGGCCCATTCTTAGTTGAAGCAATTGTCTATGGATTCTTCGGTGCTTTAATTGCCAGCGGGCTAGGCTACGCGCTGTTTATAGCCGTGGCGCCTTCACTTGAAGAGGCAGCTATTTCCGTGGGCCCAACTATGGAATTACTGACAATCTACGCAGGCTTTATTGGCCTCGGTATGATTGTAGCTGGAGCAATTATTGGGGTTGTCTCGTCTCTGTTAGCTACACGTCGATATCTCAAGCTCTAACATTGACACGCCATGACGGTTATGCTACATTAAGTAGTAATGATGAACCTGCGCACCACCACACCAGTTTCAAAATCTCTTGCTCTTAAATGGGGTATAGCCCTCGTAGCTGTCATTTTAGTTGTTACCGCCAGCTTTATGTGGGTCAACCGTCCGGTTTCTGCTGACCAATACGATGACAAGATCCGTGCTTTACAAGCCGATATGTCACGTTACCAAGCTGAATCTGACCGTCTTAACGCCGAAGCAACAACACTTGCGAACGCATTAGCACAAATTCGAAACGAAAAGAACGCATTGCAATCACAAGTTGATTTAAGCCAAAGCCAATACGACCAATTACTTATTAAAATTGCTGATACTGAAAAGCAAATCCTTGATAACCAAAATGCACTTGGCTCAACACTCGCAAGCCTTTACGTGGATGACGACATTTCACCAGTTGAAATGCTTGCTAGTAGTAAAGATATTTCTGAATTCTTAAACAAGCAAGAATACCGCAACTCAATTAAAAAAGAGTTAAGCTCAACTATTAACCGTGTGAAAGACCTTAAGGTACAGCTTAGTGTTCAAAAGACTGACGTAGAAAAAGTATTGAACGAGCAGAAATCTGCACGTGACTTACTTGCTGCTAAAGAAGGTGAACAAGCAAATCTTGTAGCGCAAACTCGTAACGACGAAGCAACGTACCAAGGCCTTATTAAAAATAGCGCGGCAGGTATTGCCGAAGCTAAAGCGCAACAAGCTGCAATCCGAGCCCGTGCAAACTCAACCGGTGGTTTCACATTGGTTGACTCTGGCTCATTAAGCGACTATCCGTGGAATTCTTCAAACTGTCCAATGCAAGGCTACATGTCTACTGGTGGGTCTAACGGTAACGGTGGCGATGGCCGCGGGTATGGTTGCCGCCAATGTGTAAGCTACGTTGCTTGGAAAATCGCTAAAGAAACTGGCGTGTACTATAACAACTGGGGTAATGGTGGCCAATGGGCACAATCTGCAATTCGTGCTGGATACAAAAACCTCGGTAGCCGACCAGAATCTGGTTCGATTGCCGTACTTTGGGGAAACCCTGGACACGTTGCTTGGGTAGAAGGCGTAAGCCCAGACGGTAGCAAGGTAACAGTTAGCCAATACAACTACAACTACGGCTCAGGCTACGGTATGTATAGCGAAATGGTGCTCGCAACAGGCTTCTTTGACCAATACGTTAAAATTAAATAACAATCTCTCAGCAAAACATAACTTTTATAGCGTATCCTTACCTGGGTACGCTATAATTATGTTAAGAAATAAATATCTTTTTGAATACGGGGAGTTGCAGGAATGGCCGAGCATGTACGAAAAATACGTCGATTAAATAGTGAAAAGAAGGGCGTATCAACACCGCTGTTACTTTTAGGTTTTGCAGTCGTTGCGGGTATTAGCTACTTTGCTGGTGCTTATAATGGCGGCGGCCTTAATAGGCTTATTGGTAACGACAAACTTGATTTGTCTTCAGTGGAAGCAACGTATCAATCTGTCAAAGACAACTTTGATGGTGACATTGACGATGCAAAGCTTGTTGAGGGCGCAAACCGCGGCCTCGTAGAAGCATTGGGCGACCAATACACGGTATTTATGAACAAAAAGGAATCATCTGATTTCGACAATAGCCTCAGTGGTAATATTGGTGGCGGTGTTGGTATTGAACTAAGCATGCGTGGCGACCTACCAACCGTTGTACGCGTGCTTCGTGACAACCCAGCCGAGAAGGCAGGAGTGGCTGTAAACGACGTTGTGACGGCTGTGAATGGTGAATCAGTAGAGAAGCTGACGACAACTGAGATTGTCACTAAAATTCGTGGTGATGCTGGTACAACCGTCAAGGTAACGGTATTCCGTGACGGTGCACCGAAAGACTTTACGTTGACCCGCGAAGTAGTAAATAACCCAAGTGTCTACGGCTCAGTCGTAAATGGCGTGGGTGTCATGACTATTTCACGCTTTGACGATAAAACTGGTGGCTTGGCCCGTTCGCTTGCAACCGAATTTAAAAATGCCGGAGTAAAGGGTGTCGTCCTCGACCTTCGTGGTAACGGTGGCGGTTATGTCACTGCAGCCCAAGACGTTGGCGGCATTTGGCTTGATAAGCAAGTGGTCGTAACCGAAAAGAAGGGCAGCAAAGTAACGGATGAATTAAAATCTGGCGGTAGTCCAATTTTGAACGGTATCCCAACTGTCGTACTTATCAACTCAAGCAGCGCAAGTGCGAGTGAAATTGTTGCCGGTGCTTTGCACGACCACAAAGCCGCAACACTTCTAGGTGAAAAATCATTCGGCAAGGGGAGCGTACAGAAACTTGTTGGCTTAACTGATGGCAGTATGTTGAAGGTAACTGTCGCGCGTTGGTATACACCAAGCGGCCTTAATATCTCTGAAAAGGGAATTACCCCTGATACAACTGTTGAACGCACTGTCGATGATTTAAGCGCTGGTCGCGACCCACAACTTAATGCAGCTAAGGCACGCTTTTAATCAACCGTAAGGGGTGACGGTGCTTGTGCTTAAGGGAAGAGCGTAGTACAATACAGCGTATATGGATACAAAAAAGAAAATCCTCCTTGTAGAAGACGACGAAGCGCTAGCCGGCGTATATAAATCACGCCTTGAGATTGAAGGCTTTGAAACCCAATGGGTAGGCAATGGTGAGCTTGCGCTTACTGCTGCTATGACCTTTAAGCCTGACCTCATTTTGCTTGATGCAATGATGCCTAAGATTAGCGGTTTCGATGTACTCGACATCCTCCGCAACACTCCTGAAACAAATAACATTCACGTTATTATGCTTACAGCACTTAGCCAGCCAAAAGATAAAGAACGCGCACAATCACTTGGCGTTGACGATTACCTCGTGAAATCACAAGTAGTTATTGGCGATGTTATTGAGCGTGTACGGTTCCACCTAGGGCTAAACGGCCAACCTGTCTAGTTACTTAAGGTGAATATCAAAGAATGCGACTCCTCCATGGGGTTGCTTTTTTATCAAGCTTATGCTATAGTTTAAATAGTATTTAAAAAGAAAATAAAAACACCTTATTATGAATAACGAACCTACCATCTCGAACATTGAACAACAAGCAGCGCCAAAATATTTTGAAGCGTACGCCAAGCAACTGACAAACGATGAATCGCTTCATGATCTTCCCAGCGTTCAACGTGCAGCTGTCATCGCTGATCGTTTTATTGGTTCAGTTGTTCGTCATGGTGAAGTACAGGGGAGTCAGGTGTCATATAGTCCTGGTGATGTGATTAAAGGTATGGATTTAGTCAGTAAAACCGGTGCTTACGGCCTTAAAGAGATTACGAATACCGATGGGCTTCGTAAAGCTGTGCTTGAGCTTAGTACGGATAGTGACGTTGCGCTCTTATTTGGCCAAATGTCGAACCGCCTCAGTGAAGACGCCGATGGTAAATATACGCTTACAAGCCCTGCTCAAATTGAAGGATATTTACTTTCTGGTGGTGCACAAAATAAAATTACGAACCCTGTTGGTGGTGTTGATATGGAAGGTGATACCTGGATTCCTGTAATCATTGACCACGCACAACGTATGGCAGAAAACCCTGGTTTAACCTGGACGACGACCAGCGAGGCCCGTGAACTAATAGATTCTTCGGGACCGCTTCTAAAAAACACTGGTCGTGACTGGTTGAAGGCTAATTCTTCAGCGATAAAAGCGGGTGTTGATGTTGACCTACTTCGCCGTTCTGCAGAGAAAGTGCAACGAAGGACTAAAGATGGTCATGACATGGGCCATACTGCACTATACCTCGCTACAGGTGGCCGCGTTAGCGACTACAAAAAAGACCTTGACCGTCGTTCTGGATATTAATTTAATACAAGTCTGTATAGGTTTTATAAAAAAATAACTCCCGCTAGTAACTAGGGGAGTTATTTTAATAAGTGGGTGTACTACGCTACGGTAGTGACGCTTACTTGAGTTCGAGTAACTGTTTTACCAGTAAATTTACCCTTTTTAACTTTTTGGAAGCTCACAACACCATCAACAGCGGCGTGAATAGTGAAGTTCTTGCTAAGGAAAGTACCTGGGCCAGCAACTTTTGTGCTACCAGTTTGGCGTACTAAAACTTCGCCAGTGTTCACTGTTTGACCACCAAAGCGTTTAACGCCTAGGCGAGGGCCGGCGTTGTTGCGGTTATTTTTACTTGAACCACCTGCTTTTACGTGTGACATATATTATTTTCTCCTTGAGCACTGACGCTCGTTCAATCTGTTCAATTGTATCTAATAAGAAGCGAACTGTCAAGGGGTTCGGGAGGGGTTTGGTATATTTTGAATCATCTGGCGAAACCTGTTAATTCACACGAGGCTTCCTTGAGGGCTTGAGGCTGTTTGAGCGTAGCGAGTTCCGAAAGCACCAAAGAAACCGAGAGTGAATTAACAAGGCTTAAGACGGCTAGATTCAAAATATACCAAACCCCTCCCGGGGCCGTTGTACAATCCCTTCTTTTTAGCTAAAAGTTCAAAAGTATTTAATGGTTGATGTGCTAAAATCAGAGGTGGAAAGCCCTTTGTGGCTACCAAATACAATTTGGCACACAGCCTAACCCTTATGAAATGAAACGTTCATAAGGTATGGTTGAAAATCGCGTTAACAGTACTGACCCCGTCGTTCAGGCTCGTTAACGCGTCGCATAGGGAAACTTATGCGGGATCTTATGGTCCGCCTAGCGGCGGGTTCTGTGTTTCCAAAGATATAACAATATTCGACGGTGGAGGTGTTTTT
>Ga0247815_10000433_pt1 | contig 32731 bp, 37 predicted proteins | sample UWRJL194509B1_FD_181014 | JGI IMG/M metagenome (GOLD analysis project Ga0247815, IMG submission 181014) | Plant litter microbial communities from Arlington Agricultural Research Station in Wisconsin, United States - UWRJ-L194-509B-1 | ecosystem: Environmental > Terrestrial > Plant litter >...
CAGCAGCAGCACCAGATGCATGGCGTAGCACACCATGATGATCGCCACATCGTAGCGGCCGAAGGTGATGGCCGAGGTGCGGATGCCGATCTTCAAGTCGTCGTCGCGGTCGACCATCGCGTATTCGGTGTCGTAGGCCAGGGTCCAGAAGATGTTGCTGATCAACAGCACCCAGGCCACCAGCGGCACCGTGTCCTGGATCGCGGCGAACGCCATCGGGATGCCGAAGCCGAAGGCGATGCCCAGATACGCCTGCGGGATCGCGAAGAAGCGCTTGAAGTAGGGATAAGTGCCGGCGATGATCACGGCGGCGATCGACATTTGCTTGGTCAGCGTGTTGAGCGGCAGGATCAGGCAGAACGCGAGGATCGCCAGCACGGCGGCGATCGCCAGCGCCTCCTTGCCGCTGACCCGGCCGCTGGTGATCGGGCGCTGCTCGGTGCGCTTGACGAATTTGTCGATGTCCTGGTCGGCGTAGTCGTTGATGGCGCAGCCGGCCGAGCGCATCAGCAGCGTGCCCAGCGTGAAGATCAGCAACAGCCGCCAGTCCGGCACGCCGTCCGAGGCCAGCCACATGGCGCTTAAGGTCGGCCACAGCAGCAGCACGGTGCCGATCGGTTTGTCCAGGCGGACCAGACGGAAATACAGCGCCAGCTTGTTCATGGAGTGCGTCGCGGTGAGGGAAAGACAGGATTATCGCAAATCCCGCGCCGGCCGGTGCGGCGGCGCTGCGATCGTGAAGATCAGGCGTCGCTTGCGCACAGCGTGGTGATGCCCGGCAAGTTGCACGCCGACACCACGTCGCAGACGGCATCGATGGCGGCCTTGCGGGTGAAGCTCTTGCGCCACAGGATCACCACCCGGCGCGACGGCACCGGCGCGTCGAACGGGCGGAATTGCAACATGCCTTCCTTGGTGTCCATGTCCGGCACCGAGGCGCGCGGCAGCACGGTCAGGCCGATGCCGCTGGCGACCATGTGGCGGATCGTTTCCAACGAGGAACCTTCAAACGTGCGCTGCATGCCGTTGCCCGGCGTCGAGAAGCGCGCCATCTCCGGGCAGACTTCCAGCACCTGGTCGCGGAAACAGTGGCCGTTGCCCAGCAGTAGCATGTTTTCGGTCTTGAGGTCGTCGGCCGGAATGCTGGCGCGCTTGCTCCACGGATGCTGGTTGGGCATGGCGACCACGAACGGTTCGTCGTACAGCACCTGCATCGACATGCCGTGCTCCGGCAGCGGCAGCGCCATGATGGCGGCGTCGAGCTCGCCCTGGCGCAGCATTTCCAGCAGCCGCACGGTGAAGTTTTCCTGCAGGATCAGCGGCATCTGCGGCACTGTGGCTATCATGCCCTTGACCAGCGGCGGCAGCAGGTAGGGGCCGATGGTGTAGATCACGCCGAGGCGCAGCGCGCCGGCCAGCGGATCCTTGTTTTGTTTGGCGAGTTCCTTGATGGCGGCGGTCTGTTCCAGCACCCGCTCGGCCTGGGCGACGATTTGCGCACCCAGCGGCGTGACCGAGATTTCGGCGCCGCCGCGTTCGAACAGCATCACGCCGAGCTCGTCTTCGAGTTTCTTGATGGCGACCGACAGCGTCGGCTGGGCGACGTAACAGGCCTCGGCCGCATGTCCGAAGTGTTTCGCCCTAGCAACGGCGACGATGTACTTTAGTTCGGTCAGAGTCATGAATGTATTTGAACACAGGCAATGCTGGTATGCAATAAATGAAGCCCAAGTTGCGCTATTGTAGCGGAATGATGTCGATATAATGCGGCGTAACCAACGAAAGGCGCGTATGTCCTCCATATTTGGTCCCGAAGAGGCGCAAGCCTACCTGCACAAGCTGCTCAAGGTGATGCACCACACCGGCGGCTCCGACTTGTTCATTTCCGCCGATTTCCCGCCCAGCATGAAGTCGCAGGGCGCGATGAAACCGCTGAGCCAGCAAAAGCTGACCGGCGCCGTGACGCGGGCGCTGGCCTTGTCGATCATGAACGACAAGCAGAAGCGCGAGTTCGAGGCCGAGCTGGAATGCAATTTCGCCATCTCGCTGCCGGAGGTGTGCCGTTTCCGCGTCAACGTCTACGTGCAGCAGCAAAACGTGGCGATGGTGATCCGCACCATCGCCTCGGAAATCCCGAACTTCGAGAAGCTCGACCTGCCCGAGGTGCTCAAGGAAGTGATCATGACCAAGCGCGGGCTGGTGCTGGTGGTGGGCGGCACCGGCTCCGGCAAGTCGACCACGCTGGCGGCGATGATCGATTACCGCAACGCCAATTCGGCCGGCCACATCATCACGGTCGAGGACCCGGTCGAGTACGTGCACAAGAACAAGGGCTGCCTGATCACGCACCGCGAGGTCGGGGTCGACACGCTGTCGTGGCACAACGCGCTGAAGAACACGCTGCGCCAGGCGCCCGACGTGATCCTGATCGGCGAGATCCGCGACACCGAGACCATGGAGCACGCGATCGCCTTCGCCGAGACCGGCCACCTGTGCCTGGGCACGCTGCACGCCAACAACTCGAACCAGACCATGGACCGCATCATCAACTTCTTCCCGGAGGAGCGGCGCAACCAGTTGCTGATGGATTTGTCGTCCAACCTGCGCGCCATCGTCTCGCAGCGGCTGGTGCGCACCGAGGACGGCAAGGGCCGCAAGGCGGCGATCGAGATCCTGCTGAACACGCCGACCATCGCCGAGATGATTTTTAAAGGCAATTTCCAGGCGATCAAGGAAATCATGCACAAGTCGCGCGAGCTCGGCATGTGCACCTTCGACCAGGCGCTGTACGAACTTTATAATAAGGGCTACATCGCCTACGAGGAGGCGATCCGCAACGCCGATTCGGCCAACGGCCTGCGGCTGCAGATCAAGCTGCGCGGCGACCGCCGCGAGCCGGGCGATACCGGCAACGCCGTCTCCGACTCGCTCAGCATGCAGATCGACGAAGAGCCGGAAAACGAAGAACCTAAATAAGCGAAAAGATTTCATGCCCCAATTCGAAGACAAGATTTGCACCCGTGAACAACTGGCCGCGCGCGTGGCCGCGCTGCCCAAGCCGGTGGTGCTGACCAACGGCGTGTTCGACATCCTGCACCGCGGCCACGTGACCTATCTGGCGCAGGCGCGCGCGCTGGGCGCCTCGCTGGTGGTGGCGGCCAACACCGACGCCTCGGTCAAGCGGCTGGGCAAGGGCGACGACCGGCCGCTGAACCAGTGCGCCGATCGCATGGCGGTGCTGGCCGCGCTGGAGTCGGTGAGCCTGGTGGTGGAGTTCGACGAGGACACGGCGCTGGAGGTGGTGCAACAGGCCAGGCCGGAAATCTACGCCAAGGGCGGCGACTATCAAATGGACGCGATCCCGGAAGGCAAGGCGGTGCTGGCCTACGGCGGCCAGGCGATCGCCATCGACTTCGAGCACGACCGCTCGACCACCAAGCTGCTGACCAAGGTGCGCGCGCAGCGCCCCGCATGAGGATACTGCTGATCCTGGTCGCGACGCTGGTGTTCCTCGGCGTGCTGTGGGGACCGGCCTTCATGGTCGCGCTGCGCTATTGGCGGCGCGGCGACGCCGGCGTGTTCGGCCAACTGCGCTATCTCTATCCGGCGCAGCTGATCGTCGCGGTGGCGCTGGCCTACACCGCCGACCTGCTGGGCCTGCGCCAGCCGGCCGCGCTGCTGGCGGGCACGACCGTTTGCGTCGGCGCCTGCGGCGCGTTGTTCGTCTGGCTGCGCCAGATTGCCATCGGAAAACGCTAGGCGATATTCATCAATAGCGTGTCGTTTTTCAAACGCGCGCGCTGGCGGCCTGCGAAAAAAACTCCTAGACTGATTATCCTGCGGGACTCTCTGGGAGAAGATCATGGAGCTGCATCTGCAATCTCATCATTGGCAGGCGCGCTGGCCCGACTGGGCCGCCGCCGCGGTGGCCGGCTTCGGCGCGGGCGGCGTGCTGATGCTGTTGGAACTGGCCTGGGCCGCCTTCATCAGCGGCGACGATCCATGGCAGACTTCGCGCATGATCGCCGCGATGGCGATGGGCGCCGACACGCTGCAACCCGCCGGCTACAGCATGACCGTGCTGGTGGTCGCGCTGCTGGTGCACTACGCGCTGGGCGTGGTGTTCGGCGTGCTGCTGGCGGCGATCATGGCGCCGTTCAAGCTGGACTCCAGTAGCGCCATGGCGCTGACGGCCGGCGGAGTGTTCGGCCTGCTGCTGTATGTGCTGAACTTTTACGGCATGACCGGTGTCTATACATGGTTCGTGGAACTGCGTGGCTGGCCCACGGCGATCGCCCATGTTGTCTTCGGGATGGCGGCGGCGTACATCTACCTGAAGCTCGAAAGACCGAGCCGGCCGCGCTGACCCCGGACCCCGGACCCTGACATGGTGCTCGCACTGGCATTGATCCTGATCGTTGTCGCCGCGCTCGAATTTCATTACATGAGTCCGTGGTGGCTGACGCCCATCGCCTCCAACTGGCAACAGATGGACGATGCCTTGCTGCTGACTTTCGTCATCACCGGCGTGGCCTTCGTCGTCATCAACCTGTTCGTCGCCTACGCGCTGGTCAGGTTTCGCCATCGCGAGGGCGTGCGCGCCTCCGCCGACCACGGCAGTAGCAAGCTGGAGTGGTCGCTGGTGATCGCCACCAGCATCGGCATCATCGCGATGCTGGCGCCGGGGCTGTCGGTGTACGCCAAGCTGATCAGTCCGCCCGCCGACGCGATGGTGTTCGAGGTCATGGGCCAGCAATGGCAATGGCATTACCGGTTGCCGGGCAAGGACGGCAAGCTCGGCAGCACCGACGTGCGCCACATCGGCGCCGCCAACCCGTTCGGCGTCAATCCGGACGACCCGACCGGGCAGGACGATCTGCTGGTCGACGGCCAGGAGATCCATGTGCCGCTGCAACGGCCGGTGAAGGTGCTGTTGCGGGCGCAGGATGTGTTGCACGATTTCTACGTGCCGCAGTTCCGCACCCGCATGAACATGGTGCCGGGCATGGTGACCTCGTTCTGGTTCACTCCCACCGCAATCGGCCGCTACGAGGTGATGTGCGCGCAGCTGTGCGGCATTGGCCACTTCAATATGCGCAGCCATGTGGTGGTGGACGACGCGGCCGACTACGCGCGCTGGCTGGCGGCGCAGCCGACCTTCGCCGCGAGCTTGGCGGCGCCGGCCGAACCGGGCCGACAGGGGCGATTGTTGGCGCAGTCGCGCGGCTGCATGGCCTGCCACAGCGTCGACGGCAGCGCCAGCGCCGGGCCGACGTGGAAGGGCTTGTACGGCAAGAGTGAAGTGATGACCGACGGCACCGCGATCAAGGTCGACGACGCCTATCTGCGCGAGTCGATCAACAATCCCGGGGCGCACATCGTCAAGGGCTTTCCGCCGATCATGCCGGAGCAGCAGTTCAGCCCGGCCGACCTGGCGGCGCTGGTGGATTACATCAAGAAGCTTTGAGCGGAGGACGGCATGAGCTACGGCGGCGCGCATGAACAAAGTTTCTGGACCCGCTACGTCTGGAGCCAGGACCACAAGGTGATCGCCATCCAGTACTCGATCACGGCGATCTTCGTCGGGCTGGTCGGGCTGGTGCTGTCCGACCTGATGCGCTTGCAGCTGGGCTTCCCGGGCAAGTTCCACTTCATCGACGCCAGCGTCTATTACCAGTACATCACCATGCACGGCATGATCATGGTGGTGTATCTGCTGACCGCCTTGTTCCTCGGCGGCTTCGGCAACTACCTGATCCCGCTGATGGTCGGCGCGCGCGACATGGTATTCCCGTTCCTGAACATGCTCAGCTATTGGTTCTATCTGCTGGCGGTGCTGATCCTGCTGGCCAGTTTCTTCGTGCCGGGCGGGCCGACCGGCGCCGGCTGGACGCTGTACCCGCCGCAGGCGATCCTGCAGGGCACGCCGGGCATGCAGTGGGGCATCATCACCATGCTGGTGTCGCTGGTGGTGTTCATCGTCGCCGCCACCATGGGCGGGCTCAACTATGTGACCACGGTGTTGCAGGCGCGCACGCGCGGCATGACCCTGATGCGCATGCCGCTGACGGTGTGGGGCATCTTCACCGCCACGATCCTGGCGCTGCTGGCGTTCCCTGCGCTGTTCGTCAGCGGCGTGATGATGTTGTTCGACAAGACGCTGGGCACCAGCTTTTTCATGCCGGCCATCGTCTCGATGGGCCAGCATCTGACCCACCAGGGCGGCAGCCCGCTGCTGTTCCAGCACCTGTTCTGGTTCTTCGGCCACCCGGAGGTGTACATCGTGGCGCTGCCTGCGTTCGGCATCATCTCCGACCTGATCAGCGTGCACGCGCGCAAGCGCATCTTCGGCTACCGCATGATGGTGTGGGCCATCATCGTCATCGGCGGGCTGAGCTTCGTGGTGTGGGCGCACCACATGTATGTCAGCGGCATGCATCCGTACTTCGGCTTCTTCTTCGCCACCACCACGCTGATCATCGCCGTGCCCACCGCGCTGAAGGTCTACAACTGGACGCTGACCTTGTGGCGCGGCGACATACACCTGACGGTGCCGATGTTGTTCGCGGTCGGCTTCATCAGCACCTTCGTCATCGGCGGCTTGACCGGGCTATTCCTCGGCAACGTCAGCGTGGACATCCCCTTGTCCAACACTTACTTTGTTGTGGCGCATTTCCACATGGTGATGGGGGTATCGCCGGTGCTGGCGGTGTTCGGCGGCATCTACCACTGGTTCCCCAAGGTGAGCGGGCGCATGTACGACCGGCTGCTGGGGCGGCTGCATTTCTGGATCACTTTCCTGGGCGCTTACTTGATTTTCTTCCCGATGCATTACCTCGGCATCTTGGGCATGCCGCGCCGCTACTACGCCTACGACAACTACGCCTTCATCCCGCCGTCGGCGCAGAGCTTGAATGAATTCATCACCATCGTCGCGCTGTTCGTTGGCGCGACGCAGCTGCTGTTCCTGCTGAACCTGGCCTGGAGCAGCTTCCGCGGCGAGCTGGCCGGCGGCAATCCGTGGGACGCGGCCAGCCTGGAATGGTTCACGCCGCACACGCCGCCGGGGCACGGCAACTGGGGCGAGGAGACGCCGGTGGTGTATCGCGGCGCCTATGAATACGGCATCCAGGACGGCGACAGCGACTATCTGCCGCAGAACAGTCCGCCGGAACAGGCGCGCGGCGCGCCGGCCGGCTGGTCGCCCTTGCCGGGCGGGGGAGGGAAGTCATGAGGTCATCGCTGTATCTGGTGCCGGACCAGGCCGGGGTCGACCCCGGCGTCGCCAACCGGCGCACCGGCCTGTGGGTGTTCATGGGCGTGGTGGCGATGTTGTTCTTCCTGTTCAGCTGCGCCTATGTGATGCGGATGGGATTGCCGGATTGGCGTCCGCTGCCGCGCGCGCCTTGGCAGTTGTGGCTCAGCACCGCCTTGCTGGCGGCGGCCGGCGTGGCGTGGCGCCGCGCGGTGGTCGGCTGGGGCTGCGTGCTGTCGCTGGCCTTCCTGGCGTCGCAGCTGTGGGCGTGGCGGGCGGCGGATTTCGCGCTCGACGCCAACCCCGCCAACAGTTTCTTTTATCTGATCACCGGCCTGCACGCGCTGCACGTGGCGGGCGGGCTGATGGTGGCCGTTGGCGCGCGCCGAAGCCAGGCCGGCATCCAGCTGTGCGCGCGCTACTGGCATTTCATGCTGGCGTTGTGGCTGGCGATGTTCGGCCTGCTGTTCTGGGTGACGCCGCGATTTGTGCAGATTGTTTGCGACGCTTTTTGACGGAGGCGGTGATGGAGAAAACAAGCGACGGCTGGTCCGGCATGGTGGCCGACTGGTCCGGCGACCGCGAAGCGTTCCGCGTGCCGTGGGGCAAGGCGATGATGTGGATCTTCCTGCTCAGCGACACCTTCATCTTCGGCAGCTTCCTGACCGGCTACATGTCGGTGCGCATCGCCGCCACGGCCGGCTGGCCCAATCCCAGCGAGGTGTTCGCGCTGACGATCGGCGGCGTTCAGTTGCCGCTGATCCTGATCGCCATCATGACCTTCATCCTGATCACCAGCAGCGGCACGATGGCGATGGCGGTCAACTACGCCTACCGGCGCGAGCGCGCCGTCTGTGCCAGACTGATGCTGGTGACCGCCGCGTTGGGGGCGAGCTTCGTCTGCATGCAGGCCTTCGAGTGGAGCAAGCTGATCGCGGAGGGCGTGCGGCCGTGGGGCAACCCTGACGGAGCGGCGCAGTTCGGCGCGTGCTTCTTCATGATCACCGGCTTCCACGGCCTGCACGTGACGGCAGGCGTGATCTATTTGTCCATCGTCGCGGCGCGGGTGCGGCGCGGCCACTACGAGGCCGGCGGCAATTACGACATCGTCGAGATCGCCGGGCTGTACTGGCACTTCGTCGACCTGGTGTGGGTGTTCATCTTCGCGCTGTTTTATCTGTGGTAGGAGGCCGTCATGGAACAACAACAGCATCCGATCGGCCTGTACCTGAAGGTGTGGCTGTTGCTGTTCGTGCTGAGCGCGATGTCGTACATGGTCGACCTGTTCCACCTGCACGGCTATCTGCGCTGGACTTTGATCCTGCTGCTGATGATGGCCAAGGCAGGCCTGATCGTGGCGGTCTTCATGCACCTGCGTTGGGAGCGCGCGGCGTTGATGTACGCCATCCTCGCGCCGCCGGCGTGCCTGCTGGTGCTGGCCTGGCTGATGTGGATCGAGTCCGACCACACCTTCCTGACCCGCATGGAGTATTTCCGCTGAGTGCTACACTGGCGCCATCATGCCAGCCCTCGCACCCACCGAACTCGACCTCCGCAGCTATGGCGCCGTGCCGGAGGCTGGCGTGCACGGTTTCGCCCAACTGGTGCTGCCGCTCAAGGGCAAGCTGACATTGGATATCAACGGCAAGGGCGGCGTCGCGCATCCACTGCGCGCCGCGTTCATCGCGCCGGGCCTGGTGCACACGCAGTTTTCCCACGAGCCGAATCAATCGCTGATCCTGGATTTCGATCTGGCCACCGTGCCGGCGTCGACCTCCGCGCGGCTGGCGGAGCGGCCCTATGCGGCCATCAGCGCGCCGGCCGCCAAGTTGATCGACTACATCGGCCTGATGCGCGCGCATTCCGGCGCCAGCCAGGCGACGCTGGCCAACTGGGCGCCGTTGCTGCTGGACGCGTTGGCGCTGCAAGAGGTCCGGCCGTCGTCGCGGCTGCTGGTGGCGCTGGGCAAGATCGAAGCCCAGCCAGGCCAGCCGTGGAATACGGAATCGATGGCGCGGACCGCCTGCATGAGCGTGAGCAGCCTGCACCGCGTGTTCCGCGAGGAGTTGCACACCACGCCGCTGGCCTGGCTGACCGACATGCGGCTGCGCTGGGTGTGCCGGCAACTGGCCGCCACCGACCTGCCGATCGCGCAGCTGGCGACCCTGGCCGGTTACGCCGACCAGAGCGCGCTGACGCACGCGATGCGCCGTGCGATGGACATCACGCCGCTGGCCTACCGCAAGCGCGAACGGCAGGATCAGACAAAAATCCGCTAGTCCCACACAATCCTGTTCGCCGCATGGCGCCGACAATGATCGCTTCCAAGGGAGGTGATATGTTGTATGGCGTGTTGTGCGGCCTGGCGGCCGGAGCGATGTGGGGAACGATCTTTGTGCTGCCGACATGGCTGGCGGCGTTCTCGCCGCTGGAGCTGGCGCTGGGGCGCTATCTGGCGTATGGGCTGATCATGCTGGTGCTGATGGCGCCGCGCCTGTCCGGGCTGCTGCGCCGGCTGACGCGCGGCGATTGCATGGTGTTGCTGCGCCATGCGCTGGCGGGCAATATCGTCTACTACCTGCTGCTATCGTTCGGCGTACAACTGGCTGGTGTTGCGGCGGCGTCGCTGGTGATCGGCTTGCTGCCGCTGACCGTTACGCTGGTGGGCCGGAGCGACCACGGCTCGATACCTTTGCGCCGGCTGGCATGGCCGCTGCTGGTGGTGATCGCCGGGATGGCGTGCATCAACGTGGAGGTATTTACGCGGGCCGGCGCCGCAGCGGGAGGATGGTTGGCCGGCGCCGGCATGCTGTGCGCGTTCGGCGCGTTGCTGTGCTGGACTTGGTACGCGGTCGACAATGCGCGCTTCCTTAAACGCAATGCGCGCTTCAGTAGCGCGGAATGGTCCGGCTTGTATGGAATCAGCACCGGCTTGATCGCGTTGGCGATCGGCCTGGCGACGCTGGCCGTCGGCCATGCGGCTGATCCCGCGCCGGGCCGGGACTGGCTGCGCTTCTGGAGCTTGATCGCGTTGGTCGCGACGGCCGCCTCGGTGATCGGCAACCAGCTATGGAATATCGCGACTCGACGCGTGCCTGTCACCTTGTCGGGCCAGCTGCTGCTGTTCGAGGTGTTGTTCGGGCTGCTGTACGGCTTTCTGTATCAGCATCAAATGCCGCGCTCGCTGGAATGGATGGCGATCCTGCTGCTGATCACCGGCGTGATGTGGTCGGTGTGGCTGCATGCCGCGCCGAGTCGCTTATCTGCGGTAGCTCAGACTTAGTACAGCGACTGCCGGATAGGATGGAGTCTTCGCGCTTTGTCCAACGCAATTCCTATCCGAGGAAAGCTATGGCCCAATATTCCGGTTCACAAGAAATTTACAGCGAGCTTGTTGAAAATTCAGAACAGAGCTGGTTACTTGGATTGGTCGCGTTTGCAATTGTTGAGGAGCAAAGAATAGAGTGGATGCGCCATTACGAAGGAATAAACAAGAAGCCGGCCAGCGATGATGAGATCAGAGGCTGGTACAAACAGCAGCCATCAAGCGTCTTGCTTCGTGCTAGGGGAAGTGCTGAAAACGCTTTGCGAACCTATTCAGAAGAAGTCTTGGCTGATGTGTATAAGCAGCAGGAAAGAGCCGTCCGGGAAGGCGTGATTGTTGCCGAAATCCGCGAATTGAAGAGGTTTTGGCCGCAATTCGGAGTAAACTTGGCTGGTGGATTTGCTAGCTCATTACTTTTCGCGACGGTGCTGACTGCTCTCGCATTTATTGTCTTTGGCGACGCATCCCCGATTGCCATAGGGACTCACTTGACAGAAAAGAAGTGAAGGGAGGTATCGAAGGATGGTCACCAAATCAGAAAGAGTATCCGAATTGATCGCTACGGCCGTTTCCAATGTCTTGCATAACAGAAGCCTGAGCAAGGCAGCAAAATCGGCTGCGGGTTCCGCACTTTCTCAGCCGCTCACGCCGTCAGTAATCACGTCCTCTATTGTGTCTGCGGCTGCGTCCAAAGTGCTTAGGCGTGAAAGCGCCAGTAAATCTTCAAAGACTGAGGCAGGCACTTCCTTAACTCAGCGCTGGCGGGCCGAGAATTAAGGAACGCTCGCTATTTCATGAACGAGATCGGTGTCGATGATTACTGGCTCATCGACTACCATGCTTCGCGCATTTGATTTTCATATTCAACGCCGTCTACAGGACCGCCTTCGCGATCCTTCCAAATGCCGGCAATCATTCTCACTGCCTTACGGTGCACTGCCAAGCGCTCCGCCTTCAGTTGAGCTTCGGATTTGACTTCGACTTGGGTGGTTTTTGCTTTTTCTGTCATATCCATAATGCTCTCCAAGGCCATAGTGACTAGCTTCAGGCGCCGCCGGCGTAGCCATTCTGGCGCCAGGCTTCGAACACCACCACGGCCACCGTGTTGGACAGGTTCAGGCTGCGGTTGTCGGGACGCATCGGCAGGCGGATGCGTTGCGCCGGCGGGAAGTTTTCGCGCAGCGCCGGCGGCAGGCCGGCGGTCTCGGAGCCGAACACGAACACGTCGCCCGGCTGGAAGCTGGCCTGCGCGAACGGCGACGAGCCGTGCGTGGTCATCGCGAACATGCGCGCCGGGTCCGGCTGCTGATCGGCCAGGAAGGCTTGCCAGTCGGCGTGCACCTTCATCTTCGCGTACTCGTGGTAGTCGAGGCCGGCGCGTTTCAGTTTCGAATCCTCCAGCGGGAAGCCCAGCGGTTCGATCAGGTGCAGCTGCGCGCCGGTGTTGGCGCACAGGCGGATGACGTTGCCGGTGTTCGGCGGGATTTCCGGGTGGACCAGGACTACGTGGAACATTCAATCTCCTCAAGTTGTTCAATGCGGCGGCGTGCGGGCGAACACCAGGTTGCTCACCCGCGCGGCGCCGTGGCGCTTCAGCGTCGCCGCCAGTTCGTTCAGCGTGCGGCCGCTGGTCATGACGTCGTCGACCACGCCGACGTGGCGGCCGCGCACCAGCGCCGCGTCCGGTATGGCGAAGGCGCCGGCGATGTTTTGCCCTCGCTGCTCCGGCGCGACGCTGCTTTGCGCCACCGTCTCGCGCACCCGGCTGACCAGCCGCGGATGCAGCGCGACGCCGAGGCTGCGCGCCAACGGCCGGGCGATTTCCAGCGACTGGTTGTAGCCCCGCTCGGCCAGCCTTCGCGGCCCCAGCGGCACTGGGCAGAGCAGGGCGGGCAGCACGAAGCCCGGCTGCTTCAAGACGGCGTCGCGCAACAGCCGGGCGAACAGCGACGCCAGCGCCAGGCGGTGGCCGAATTTCAGTTGCAGCACCAGCTGGTCGATCGGGAGCGCGTAGTCGGTCGCGGTCAGCGTGATGTCGAACGCGGGCGGATGGACGCGGCACGCGCCGCACAGTGGATCGATGCCGGCAGCGGCCCCGGGCAGCGGGTTGGCGCAGCGGCGGCAGCGGACCACGGCCGCGTCGCCGCCGAAAAACTGGGCGGCGCAACCGGCGCACAGCATCTCGCCGCCGCTCGCCCCGCACAAGGCGCAGGACGCAGGCAGCAGGCTGCGCAACACCGCCGCCGCGCCGCGTCTTGCATACTGGACCAGTTTGCCATTCATGCCATGCTCCCGGCCTGAAAATCAGGCCTTAGGCGTCGCGTTTGCGTTCAACCATGTACACTGCCGACATTATCGCATTTCATCAGACCGCACCATGGAAGTCCCCGCAAATCCTCCCAAACTGAGCGCGCCGATCGACCTGGAGCGCGTGCGCCGGCTGTTTTCCCGTCCCGAGCGCATCGAACCATCGGATTTCCTGCGCCGCGAAGTGTCGTCGCGCATGTTCGACCGGCTGGAATTAATCAAGATCGCGCCGCAGCGCGTGCTGGACGCCGGTTGCGGCGCCGGCGCCGATCTCGCGCCCTTGCAAAAATCCTATCCCGCCGCCCAGATCCTCGGCGTCGACGGCGCCGAAGCGATGGCGCGCGCGGCCAAGGCCCCGGCCGCCAGGCAGTCGTCGCTGAACCAGTTGCTGAGCAAGCTGCTGCCGGCCAAGACCGGCGTCGATCTCATCTGCGGCGATTTTTCCGACCTGCCGCTGGCACCGAACTCGGTCGACCTGGTCTGGTCCAACCTGGCGTTGCACTGGCATCCGCAGCCGGACCGCGTGTTCGCCGAATGGCGCCGCGTGCTGCGCGTCAACAGCCTGCTGATGTTCTCGTGCTTCGGCCCGGACACCTTCCGCGAACTGCGCGCCGCCTTCGCCGAGGCCGACCTGGCCGAACACGTGCTGCCCTTCGTCGACATGCACGACTTCGGCGACCAACTGGTGCAGGTGGGGTTTTCGACGCCGGTGCTGGACATGGAAATCATCACCGTCACCTACGACACGCCGCAGGCGCTGTTGGCCGACGTGCGCGCGATGGGCGGCAATCCGCTGTCGACCCTGCGCCGCGGCCTGATGGGCAAACAAGCCTGGCGCCGCATGCTGGCCGCGCTGGAACGCGCGCGCCGTCCCGACGGCAAGCTGGGGCTGAGTTTCGAGGTGATTTACGGCCACGCCTTCCGCCCCGCGCCAAAAGTCACATCCAAGGGTGAGGCGATCATCCGTTTCGATTTGCCCCGCAAGCCGCGCCAGTAGCGGCTTTGCGGGAATGGTGCATCGCACACTGTGGTAAAGCTGAGTGCGCTGAGGCGCGCACAATAGTTGTGAAATGGATTATTTCTTGATGCCCGTCGTTGTTGTTCTATATAATCATTCACTAATTTTGCCAGCCTGTCATTTCGCCAGCTAATAACCAGCGAGTGGAAGGCGGTGTCGGCAAAGACGAGCACGAACGAGCATTTGAATTAAGCAGAATCGAGCGTTGGCCTTGTTCCTGAGCAGTATGTAGGGGCGATTAAAACGTTCTCAAGGTCCCGCGGCGGCCCGTGTTGAAAAACCGGGCGGCATGGGGCCTGAAGTTGTTTAAGGAGCGGCGCCGGTTCAGTTCACCGAAATCCGGAGTCGTTAAAAAAATTATATTTTTAATTTCTTGGGTGGTTGGGGAAAACATGACATATGCGAAGCGACTTCAATCGTTGATGCTCGGGCTGGCCATGCTGGCAGCCGGAATCCCAGCGTGGGCAGCTGACACCGCAGCAGGAACCGGAACCTACGCCGCGGCGACCGGCGGCACCGGCGGTCCGATCGCCGGCCAACTGAACCTTCAACCCCCAGCGACCCAGATCGCCACCGAAATCTACAGCCTGCACACCTGGATGATGGTCGTTTGCCTGGTCATCTTCCTCGCCGTGTTCGGCGTGATGTTCTACTCCATCTTCAAGCACCGCAAATCGCTGGGCCACAAGCCGGCCACCTTCCACGAATCGACCTCGGTTGAAATCGCCTGGACCGTGGTGCCGTTCCTGATCGTGATCGGCATGGCGCTGCCCGCCACCCGCACCGTGGTGGGCATGAAGGACACCTCCAACGCCGACATCACCATCAAGGCCACCGGCATGCAGTGGAAGTGGGGCTACGATTACCTGAAGGGCGAGGGCGAGGGCATTTCCTTCCTGTCCAACCTGTCGACCCCGCGCTCGCAAGTGGGCGCGCCTGGCTTCGCGCCGACCGAGAAGCGCGGCGACAACTACCTGATGGAAGTCGACAACGAAGTCGTGGTGCCGGTGCATAAGAAAATCCGCATCGTCACCACCGCCAACGACGTGATCCACTCGTGGTCGATCCCGGCCTTCGGCGTCAAGCAGGACGCGATTCCCGGCTTCGTGCGCGACACCTGGTTCCGCGCCGAGCACACCGGCATCTACCGTGGCTACTGCTCCGAGCTGTGCGGCAAGGAACACGCCTTCATGCCGATCGTGGTGCGCGTCGTCACCGACGCCGAGTACACCGCCTGGGTCGGCGGCGAGAAGAAAAAAATGGCCGCGCTGGCCGACGATCCGAGCAAAACCTGGACCATCGACGAGCTGAAAACCAAGGGCGAAAAAGTCTACGCCGCTAACTGCGTGGTCTGCCACCAGGCCAACGGCAAGGGCGTGCCGGGCGCGTTCGCGCCGCTGGACGGCTCGGCCGTGGTCAACGGTCCGAAGGCGGACCAGATCCATGTGCTGCTCAACGGCCAGAAAACCGGCAAGTATTCCGCCGAGATGCCGTCCTGGAAGCAGCTGTCGGACACCGACATCGCCGCCGTCATCACCTACACCCGTAACAGCTGGTCGAACAAGGCCGCCGAAAACATCGTTCAACCAGCCGAAGTCGTGGCTGCACGTAAGTAATCAGGAGCGTTACAAATGAGCACAAGCACCTTGGATCAGGCACACGATCACGCCCATGACCACGCGCACGACCATCCGCACGGATTGTCGCGCTGGTTGTTCGCCACCAATCACAAAGACATCGGTACGCTGTACCTGTGGTTCGCCTTCGTCATGCTGCTGTCCGGCGGCGTATTGGCGTTGATGATACGCAGCGAGCTGTTCCAGCCCGGCCTGCAATTCTTCCAGCCGGAGTTTTTTAATCAACTGACCACCATGCACGGCCTGGTGATGGTGTTCGGCGCCATCATGCCGGCCTTCGTCGGCTTCGCCAACTGGATGATCCCGCTGCAGATCGGCGCCTCCGACATGGCGTTCGCCCGCATGAACAACTTCTCGTTCTGGCTGCTGCCGCCGGCCGCGCTGCTGCTGGCGACCTCGTTCCTGGTTCCCGGCGGCGCCACCGCCGCCGGCTGGACGCTGTACGCGCCGCTGTCGACCCAGATGGGACCCGGCATGGACATGGCGATCTTCGCCATGCACTTGATGGGCGCGTCGTCGATCATGGGTTCGATCAACATCATCGTCACCATCCTCAACATGCGCGCGCCCGGCATGACGCTGATGAAAATGCCGATGTTCTGCTGGACCTGGCTGATCACCGCCTACCTGCTGATCGCCGTGATGCCGGTGCTGGCCGGCGCCATCACCATGACGCTGACCGACCGCCACTTCGGCACCACCTTCTTCAACGCGGCCGCCGGCGGCGACCCGGTCATGTACCAGCACATCTTCTGGTTCTTCGGCCACCCCGAGGTCTACATCATGATTTTGCCGGCGTTCGGCATCGTCTCGCAGATCCTGCCGGCCTTCGCCCGCAAGCAACTGTTCGGCTACGCTTCGATGGTCTACGCCACGGCGTCGATCGCGATCCTGTCGTTCATCGTCTGGGCCCACCACATGTTCACCACCGGCATGCCGGTGACCTCGCAGCTGTTCTTCATGTACGCGACCATGCTGATCGCGGTGCCGACCGGCGTCAAAGTGTTCAACTGGATCGCCACCATGTGGAAGGGCTCGATGACGTTTGAAACGCCGATGCTGTTCTCGGTCGGCTTCATCTTCGTGTTCACCATCGGCGGCTTCACCGGCCTGATCCTGGCCGTGACCCCGATCGACATCCAGCTGCAAGATACGTATTACGTCGTCGCCCACTTCCACTACGTGCTGGTGGCCGGTTCGCTGTTCGCTCTGTTCGCCGGCTTCTACTACTGGTCGCCGAAATGGACCGGCCACATGTACAACGAAACCATGGGCAAGGCGCACTTCTGGCTGTCGCTGATCACCTTCAACGTCACCTTCTTCCCGATGCACTTCCTGGGCCTGGCCGGCATGCCGCGCCGCTACGCCGACTACTCGGCGCAGTTCACCGACTACAACGTGATCGCCACCATCGGCGCCTTCGGTTTCGGCCTGTCGCAGGTGTTCTTCCTGTTCTGCGTGGTCATCCCGACCATTCGCGGCGGCAAGAAGGCCGAAGCCAAGCCGTGGGAAGGCGCCGAAGGCCTGGAGTGGACCGTGCCGTCGCCGGCGCCGTTCCACACCTTTGAAACGCCGCCGCAGTTCAAATAATCATGGCCGAGCAAAAAAAGCCGAACAACCTCCGCACCGCCCTGATCCTGGGCGGGCTGGTGGTTTTCTTCTTCGCCTCGGTGTTCGTCAAGCGCATCTGGCTGAGCTGACGTGAGCGAAGAAAAAAACGAAACACGCGGATTGAACCGCACCCTGCTGGGCAAGCTGATCGTCATCGCGATTCTGATGTTCGGCTTCGCCTACGCGCTGAACCCGTTCTACCGCCAGATCTGCGAAGCGCTGGGCTTGAACGTGTTGACGCAGCAGGACGGCACGGTCGAACTGGACAAGAACACCCAGGTCGACAAAACCCGCGACGTGGTCATCGAGTTCGACGGCAACGCGCAGGGTCCGTGGCGCTTCCGGCCGACGGTCAACACCATGACCGTGCATCCGGGCGAGCTCAACACGGTGATGTATGAAGTGGTCAACACCCAGAACCGCGAGATGAACGCGCAGGCGATTCCAAGCTACGCGCCGCAGAACGCGATGCAGCATTTCAAGAAGGTCGAATGCTTCTGCTTCAAGCAGCAGACGCTGAAACCGAACGAGGCGCGGCAGATGCCGGTGGTATTCTTCATCGACCCGGCGCTGCCGAGGGATGTGAAGACGATCACCTTGTCGTACACCTTCTTTGAAGTCGGCGGCGGCCTGGTCAAGACCGCGGCGAACGAAAGCGCAACAAATGGAACCAGCAAAAGATAAACCGCAGCAAGCCTCCTTCATGTATTCGATGAAGGCGGTGATCTGGTCGTTCTTCGGCCTGCGCCGCAAGAGCGATTTCGAGACGGACTCGGCGAAGTTGAACCCGGTCCACATCGTCATCGCGGCCTTGCTGGGCGTGGCCATGTTGATCGGGCTGCTGATAACGATCGTCAAATTAGTCGTGTCTAAGTAACGTGTCTAAGTAAACAGGGAGATGAAGATGAGTTCACATAACGCCACGGCGCCGTACTACTTTGTACCAGGTCCATCCAAATGGCCCATGCTCGCCGGCATATCGCTGCTGGTGACGATGATCGGCGCCTCGGCGTGGGTCAACGACGTCTCCTGGGGGCCGATCGTCAACTACATCGGCCTGGCGGGCATCATCGCCGTGCTGTATTTCTGGTTCGGCGACGCCATCAAGGAATCCGAGGCCGGCCAGTACAGCCAGCGCATCGACCACTCCTACCGCTGGTCGATGGCCTGGTTCATCTTCTCCGAGGTGATGTTCTTCGGCGCCTTCTTCGGCGCCCTGTTCTACGCCCGCACCATCTCGATGCCGTGGCTGGGCGACCTGGACCACAAGTTCATCTGGCCGGACTTCGCCGCGCACTGGGGCAACATCGGCCCGGCCGGCGTGGTCGAGGAATTCAAGACCATGGGTCCGTTCCCTATCCCGACCATCAACACCGCGCTGCTGCTGACCTCGGGCCTGACGCTGACCATCTCGCACCACGCGCTGCGCGCCGGTCATCGCGCGCAGACCGCGATCTGGCTGGCCGCCACCGTGCTGCTGGGCGCGGTCTTCATGGGCTTCCAGGCGTATGAATACATGCACGCCTACAGCGAGCTGAACCTGAAGCTGACCTCGGGCGTCTACGGTTCGACCTTCTTCATGCTGACCGGTTTCCACGGCTTCCACGTGACGATGGGCGCGATCATGCTGTCGGTCGTGCTGTACCGTGTGCTCAAGGGCCACTTCACGGCGGACAACCACTTCGCGTTCGAAGGCGCGGCCTGGTACTGGCACTTCGTCGACGTGGTCTGGCTCGGCCTGTACGTGGTCGTGTATTGGCTGTAACGGGACTATAATGCCCGGCAGCGGGATCGAAAAACAGCCGCAAGCGCGGCTGTTTTTTTTTACCCGCGGATGCCGGTCGGGTGGATGTAGCCCAGCTTGTAGGCGGTCAGGATCAGCAGGAACAGCAGGATCGACAAGCCGACCCGCACCGCCAGCGCGTTGACGGTGTTGCTGCTCTTGCCCTTGTCGCGCATCAGGAAAAAGAACGCCGCGCCCAGGCTGCCCAAGATCAGGATGAAGGCGACGATGGCGACGGCAATTTTCATATTCGGACCGGACGGTGGATGGACAGGATTCTATTGTAATGCGTATCAGCTTCCGCTTTAAATTGATTCCCTTCATCGCCACCGTGCTGGTGGTGGCGCTCGGCGTATCGCTGGGCAACTGGCAGGAACGCCGCGCCACGCAAAAGCTGACGCTGCAAGCGCGGCTGGCCGACGGCAACGCCGCCGCGCCGCTGACGCTGGACGGCAAGCCGTTGGCGGCTGCGGCGGTGGAGTTCCGCCGGGTCGCGATGCGCGGCGAGTTCGTGCGCGACTGGCCGCTGTACCTGGAGAATCGCCCGTATCAGGGCCGCGCCGGGTTTTATTTGCTGATGCCGTTTAAAATCGCGGGGTCGGGCATGCATGTGCTGGTCGAGCGTGGCTGGCTGCCGCGCGATCCGGCGGTGCGCGACAAGCTGCCGGCCTACGCCACGCCGCAGGGCGAAGTCATGGTCGAGGGCGTGGCGCGGCTCAACGCCGGCCGCGTCATGCAACTGGGCGACGCGCCGGTGCTGACGCCGAAGGCGATCGTGCTCAACGCCGATCCGCTGCAGGTGGCCAAGGACAGCGGCATGACCATGCAGCCGTTCGTGGTGGAGCAGGGCCCCGCGCCGCTGCCGGCCGGCGACGACGCGCAGCTGGTGCGCGACTGGCCGGCTCCGGCGTTGGGCGTGGAAAAACATCAGGGCTACGCTTTCCAGTGGTACGCACTGGCGGCGATGGCCGTTATCTTCTTTGTAGCGAATGGATGCAGACGTGGAAAAACCAATTAGCGTGTCCCGTGGACGTTGGAAATTGTTGGCCGTGCTGGCCGTGTGCGCCGCGCCGTTGATCGCGTCCTACTTCACCTATTACGTCATCAAGCCCAAGGGTGGCGTGACCAACTACGGCGCGCTGATCGATCCGCGCGCGCATCCGATTCCGGCCATGGCCAGCACCACGCTGGACGGCAAGCCGGCCACGCTGGACGACTACAAGGGCAAGTGGATCATGCTCAAGGTCGGGCCGTCGGAGTGTCTGCAGGAATGCCAGGACCAGCTGTTCGCGATGCGCCAGCTGCGCACCATGCAGGGCAAGGGCATGGAGCGCATCGAGCGGGTGTGGATGATCACCGACGCCCAGCCGCTGGAAACGATGCTGCTGCGCGTCAACGACGGCACCCACATGCTGCGCGCGCCGGCCGCCGTGATCGACAAGTGGCTGCCGCTCGAGGGCGGCGCGGCCGACCGCGCCTCCGACCACGTCTACCTGATCGACCCGCTGGGCAACCTGATGATGCGCTTCCCCAAGGGCGCGGTGTCGAGCGATGTCGAGAAGGTCCGCAAGGTCAACAAGGACATCGCCAAGCTGCTCAAGGCTTCGGCGATAGGGTAATCATATGCACGTCACGCTCGCTCAAATGGCCATCACCGCGCTGCTGGTGGCGCTGCTGCCGGCCGCCATGGTCTGGACTTCGTCGGACGCCAACAAATACCGCAAGCTGGTCTGGGTCAGCGTCTTCTTGACCTTCGACCTGATCGTGTTCGGCGCCTTCACGCGGCTGACCGACTCAGGCCTGGGCTGCCCGGACTGGCCGGGCTGCTACGGCCTGGCCAACCCCTTCCTGGCGCACGAGGAGATCAAGGCCGCCGAGGCGCTGATGCCGCACGGCCCGGTGACCGTGGTCAAGGCCTGGATCGAGATGATCCACCGCTACCTGGCGATGGCGATCGGCGTGCTGATCGTGGCGATGATGGCGCAGGCCTGGTATCAATGGCGCAAGTCCAAGGGCACGCGCGCCGAATACGCGCCGGGCATGCCGACCGCGTTGTTCTTCTTTGTCTGCCTGCAAGGTGCGTTCGGCGCCTGGACCGTGACGCTGAAGCTGCAACCGGCCATCGTCACCATGCACTTGTTGCTGGGCATGGGCTTGCTGGCGATGCTGGTCTGGTACGGCGGCCGGCAGAATTTCCTCACCGCGCCGGTGCGCTCGGTGGTCAGCGCCTCGCCGCCGGCGATGCGCAACATCCGGCTGCTGGCCGGAACCTCGGCCGCTCTGCTGCTGTTGCAGCTGGCGCTGGGCGGCTGGACCAGCACCAACTACGCCACGCTGGCATGCACCGATTTCCCGCTGTGCGGCGGCAAGCTGGTGCCGGAGATGGACTTCGAACACGGTTTCACCTTGTGGCGCGAGCTGGGCAAGACCGCCGCGGGCCATTACCTGCCGTTCTCGGCGCTGACGGCGATTCACTGGGTGCACCGCAACGTCGGCTTCCTGGTGGCGCTGGTGGCTGGTTACACGGCTTGGCGCGCGTGGGACCACGCGGCGCTGCACAAGACCGCGCGCTACATCGCCATCACGCTGGGAGTGCAGATCGCCAGCGGCGTCGCCACCATCTACCTGAGCTTCCCGCTGACGATCGCGGTGCTGCATAACGCCGGGGCGGCGATGCTGGTGCTTTTGCTGACCATGTTAAACTACAAGGCTAAGCACCAATACGATATTGCAAAAAAGGCAGCCTCGAGCGCCGCGTTTCCGTCCGGATCGCCGACCAGGCAAGCCGGCAACCATAAGCACCAATGACCACTCAAACCGCACCATCCAAATCCGCCAGCCGCGCCGCCGAATTCTGGGCGCTGACCAAGCCGCGCGTCACGCTGCTGGCCGTGTTCTGCGCCGTGATCGGCATGTTCCTCGCCGTCGACGGCATGCCGGACTGGCGTATTCTCGTCTACGGCACCATCGGCATCTGGCTGTTGACCGGTGCCGCGTTCGCCGTCAACTGCCTGGCCGAGCGCGAGATCGACGCCCGCATGGCGCGCACCGCGCGCCGTCCCATGGCGCTGGGTAACATCAGCGTCACGCAGACGGTGATCTTCGCCATCGTCATCGGCGGCGCCGGCATGTGGATCCTGCACGCGCTGGTGAACCCGCTGACGATGTGGCTGACCTTTGTCACCTTCCTCGGCTACGCCATCATCTACACCATGATACTGAAGCCGTCGACGCCGCAGAACATCGTCATCGGCGGCCTGTCGGGCGCTATGCCGCCGGCGCTGGGCTGGGCCGCCGTCGCCAACGAGGTGCCGATGCAGGCGTGGCTGCTGGTGATGATCATCTTCGTCTGGACCCCGCCGCACTTCTGGGCGCTGGCGCTGTACCGCCGCGACGACTACGCCAAATCCGGCCTGCCGATGCTGCCGGTCACGCACGGCATGAAGTTCACGCAGTTCCACATCTGGCTGTACTCGATCGCGCTGGCCGCGACCACCTTGCTGCCGTTCGCGGTGCGCATGAGCGGCTTGATCTATTTGGTCAGCGCCGTGATCCTGAACGCCGTGTTCCTGCACCACGCGTGGAAAATCTATCGCCATTACACCGACCTGATCGCCCGCAAGGCCTTCACCTGGTCGATCATCTACCTGGCGCTGCTGTTCATCGCGCTGCTGGTGGACCACTACGTTAAGATTTGAAACGCAAAATATGAAAAAACTTCTCGCTCTGGCCCTGACGGCTGTCACCTTGATGCTGGCCGGTTGCGGCGAGAAGGCCGCCGTCCAGTTCCAGAACACCGACCTGACCGGCGCCAGCTTCGCCAAGGACTTCGCGCTGACCGACCACACCGGCAAGCCGCGCACGATGGCCGACTTCAAGGGCAAGGTGGTGGTCATGTTCTTCGGTTACACCCAATGCCCGGACGTGTGCCCGACCACGATGGCCGAGATGTCGGCCGTGATGAAGGAGCTGGGGCCGCAGGCGGAACAGGTGCAGGTGCTGTTCGTCACCGTCGATCCGGAGCGCGACACGCAGCAGTTGCTGGCCGAATACGTGCCGGCTTTCGACAAGCGCTTCCTCGGCCTGCGCGGCACGGCGGAGCAGACCGCCGCCACCGGCAAGGAATTCAAGGTCTTGTACAGCAAGGTGCCGGGCAAGGAGCCGGGCAGCTACTCGATGGACCACACGGCCGCCAGCTATGTGTTCGACAAACAGGGCAAGATACGCCTGCTGATTCGTCCGGGCCAAGGGCCGGCGTCGGCGGTGCATGACATCAAACTGTTGCTCTCCTGAGCGGAGCCGGCATGCGGCAGCGTTTCCAGCCCTTCACCCGCCTCGCCGCCATCATCCTGCTGGTGATCGGTTGCCTGATCGTGCTGCGGCCGTTCCTCGCGGCGATCCTGTTCGCCGCCGCCATCACCATCTCCAGCTGGCCGCTGTACCTGCGGCTGCTGGCGCGCCTGCAACAGCGGCGCTGGCTCGCCGCGTTGATCATGAGCGTCGGCCTGACGCTGCTGATCGTCGTGCCGCTGACCTTGGTCACCTGGAACGTCGCCGACAACGCCTCCGATTTCTATGAGCAACTGAAAGCCAGCGTCGGCACCGGCACGCTAGAGCCGCCGGATTGGTTGAAGAGCATCCCGCTGCTGGGCGAGATGGTCGACACCTATCTGCGCCGCCTGCTGGGCAGCCGCGAGGAATTGCTCAACGCCGCCAAGGGCTTGCTGGAGCCGGCGCGCCACCTGCTGCTGGGCGGCGGGGTGGTGCTGGGCAGCGGCGTGGCGCAGGTCAGCCTGGCGGTGTTCGTCAGCTTCTTCCTGTACCGCGACGGCCAGACATTGCTGGCGGCGCTGGCGACCGCGCTGGACAAACTGATCGGCGCGCAGAGCGTCACCGTGGCCGACACCGTCAGCCGCACCGTGCGCGGCGTCATGTACGGCCTGCTGGGCACGGCGCTGGCGCAGGCGGTGGTGGCGGCGGCCGGCTTCCTGATCGCCGGCGTGCCGGCGGTGGCGCTGCTGTCGGTGGCGACCTTCCTGTTCTCGCTGATCCCGGTCGGCCCGCCGTTGATCTGGGGCGGCGCCACCATCTGGCTGTTCAACCACGGCAGCACCGGCTGGGCCGTCTTCATGCTGCTGTGGGGCGTGTTCCTCATCAGCGGCGTCGACAACGTGGTCAAGCCGATGCTGATCAGCCGCGGCAGCAGCCTGCCGTTCATCCTGGTGCTGCTCGGCGTGATGGGCGGGGTGCTGGCGTTCGGCTTCGTCGGCCTGTTCATCGGCCCGACCTTGCTGGCCGTGGCGCTGGGCTTGCTGCGCAACTGGACCGGCGACGCGATCTAAAAATTCATCAGCCTGGCCGCCAGCTCGGCGTCCAGATGGCGTTCGAAGATGCGTTTCAGCGTGCCGTCCTCGCGCATCGCCTGGATGGTCTTGCCGAAGCGCGCCGCCATCGCCTCGTCGACGCGCTGGCGCGACAGGATCAGGCCGCCGACCACGGCGTCCTTGGGCGGCGCCCAATCCATGATGCGGTAGGTGCCCGCCATCTGCTCCTGCTTGAGCAGCGGATACCAGCCGGAGGTGATCGCCATGATCGCCTGCACCCGGCCCACCTTGAACAGCCGCAGCAGCGCCGGGTAGTCGGGCGCCTCGTGCACCCGTCCCTTGGCGCGCAGGCGGTCCAGCCAGGCGTCGTAGGCCTTGCCGTGCTTGAAGGATTTGATGACGCCGATCTTGACGCGCGGGTCGGCCAGGAAATCGTCCATGCCGCGGATGTGGGCGTCGACGTCCTTGCCGACCAACACATAGTTGCGTTCGGACAGATACGGCACCACGCGGCCGAATTTTTCGCGCTCGGGGGTGGCGACGGCGGACACCGACAGATCGATATTGCCGCCGTTCAGGCCGGCCCAGATGCGCACCCGGGAATCGGTGCTGGTTTCGATGGTGCAGCCCATGCGGCGCGCCACCTCTTCGACCACGTCCTTGTCGATGCCGGTCCAGCCGCCGTCGGCGGTCTGGTGGTGCAACGCGCCGTATTCGTAGAAGGCGACGCGCAGATGGCCGCAAGCGCCGTCCGCCCGCGCGCCGGCGGAGGCGAGGCAAAGCAGGGCGCCGCAAGCGGCAAGCAGGGTACGCCGGGTAAGCATGTCTCCTCCGCTGGCGCGCTGGCGGCGCCGGTCTAGGTCAGTCTTGGTCGGCGTTGTCCTCGGTGTCGTCCCGGGGGATGACTTTGACGAGCAGGATGCGCGGACCGTTCATTTTCTTGGCGACGATATCGAAACCGCGGAAGCTGATGCGTTGCCCCTGTTTCGGGATGTCGCCCAGCTTCAGCATGATCAGGCCGCCCACGGATTCTACCTCTTCCAGGCCCAATTCCTCGTTTTCGATATCGATGCCCAGCGTGCGCTCCAGCGAGAAGATCGGCAGGCTGGCCTTGCCGATCAGCGTGCCGTCGGGCTGCTTCAGCCAATCGTTCTCGTTGAGGCGGAACTCGTCGTGGATCTCGCCGACCATCGCGCCGAGCAGGTTGTCGAGCGTGATGAAGCCCACCGGGCGCTTGCCCTTTTCGCCGATCAGCGCGAAATGCGGCGCGCCGTCGCGGAAGCGGCGGAACTGGTCCATGGTCGGGGTGCGGGCGGAGATCGTCTCCACCGGGCGCAGGAAGGGCACCAGGTCGGTCACCGGCTTGCCGGACTGCTGGGCGAAGAACAGGTCCTTCAAGTGCACCACGCCGAGCACGGTCTCGCCGTCCTTGTCGTAATAGGGATAGCGGCTGAAGCGGTTGCGCAGCATGGTCTGCAGGTTGTCGTTGAGCGGCCGGCCGGCGTGCAGGCTGATCACCTCATTGATCGGGCGCATCAGGTCGGACACGGCCAGGTCGCTGAAGTCGAGCGAATGGGCCAAGATGTTGCGTTCGTCCTCGTTGAACTTCTCGCCGGGCTGGCTGGTGCGCAGGATCAGCTTCAGCTCCTCGACCGAATAATGGCTGTCGTGGCCGCCCTTGCCGGCCAGGCCGGCCAGACGCAGCACCATGTTGGCGCTGGCGTTGAGCAGGTAGATGAACGGATACATCGCCCAATAGAAGGCGTACAGCGGCGGCGCGCACCACAGGCCGACCACTTCCGGCATGCGGATCGCCAGCGACTTCGGCGCCAGCTCGCCGACCACGATGTGCAGGAAGGAGATCACGCAGAAGGCGAAGACGAAGGCGATACCGTGGATCAATTCGGGCGAGGTGATGCCGATGGCGCTCAGCACCGGTTCCAGTAGGCTGGCGAAGGCCGGCTCGCCGACCCAGCCCAGTCCCAGCGAGGCCAGCGTGATGCCGAGTTGACAAGCCGACAAGTAAGCGTCGAGTTGGCCGTGCACTTTGCCGAGGATGCGGCCGCGGAGTCCCTGGGTCTTGGCGATGGCGCGCACGCGCGTTTTTCGCAGTGTGACGATGCCGAATTCGGCCGCCACGAAGAAACCGTTCAGCGCGACCAGGAACACGGCGAGCACGACAAGCAGGAAGTTTTGCATAGGGGCCGAGCGGCGCTTGGGTAGTCTAAAACGAACATCTTAAACGACTGCGGCCGAAACCACCTAAAACTCCGGCAACTCCGGGGTCAGAGCTAAAAACTGGACACGGGCTCTACCGTAGCGAACGCTACGGTAGAGCCCGTGTCCAGTTTTTAGCTCTGACCCCGGAGTTTACGTGAAGAGCCCACTATGCACCGTCGACAGGATCGCTTCGATCGCCGGGTGCTTGATCTTGCGGGCGTTGGAGATGGCGTAGAAGTGCTCGCGCAGCTCGGGGGCGTCGCCCACCAGCACCGCGCCGAGCTGGTCTTCCAGGTCGTGCGCCAGCGCCGACGGCGCGAAGAACAAGCCCAGCCCGTTGCGGCCGAAGGTGTTGAGCATGGCGTTGTCCTCGAATTCGCCGACGATGTCCGGCCGCACCTCGTGCTGCACCAGCCACGCGTCGATGCGGCCGCGCAGCGCGTTGTTGCGCGTCGGTAGCAGCAGCGGCGCGCCGCGCAGGCCGGCCGGAAAATTGGGCCGGTATTTTTCCGCCAGCTTCGGCACGCCGAACAATTTCATGTCGCTCTCGCCCAGCAGATGGCTGAACACCTTGAGGCTGCCGCCGGCGTGCACCGCGCGGTCGGTCAGCACCACGTCCAGCTTGCCCAGCGCCAGGTCGGCCAGCAGGTTTTCAAATTCGTCCTCCATGCATACCAGCCGCACCTGCGTCGACATCGTTTGCGTCGCCTGCAGCAGCCGGAATGCGATCAGCTTCGGCAATGAGTCGGAGATGCCGACCGTGAGCCGCATCTTGCCCTTGTCGGCTTCCTCCAGCGCGTCCTGCAACTGGTCGCCGAGCAGGAAGATCTGGTCGCAATAGGTCAGCGCCAGCCGGCCCGCCTCGGTCGGCACCAGCCGCCGCCCCTGCGGTTCCAGCAGCTGCTTGCCCACCGATTGCTCCAGCGAGGCGAGCTGCATGCTGATGGTTTGCACCGCCAGCCCGAGCCGCTCGGCGGCCCGCGTGACGCCGCCCTCCTTGGCCACCATCCAGAAAAAATACAGGTGCCGAAAGTTCAATCCGCTGGTTTTCATCGTGTTTTCGCTCCGCTATCTTCGAGTTTTCAGAAGTAATACTTCAATTATCTTCTATTTTTAAAAGCGTGGTTTATCTCTACACTTCATTCCATCGATTTTTTAACCATGAGAGAGAAAAATGAAACACTTCAGAGTGTCATTCCTCGTCAGCTTCATCTGCCTTGGGCTGGCTGGCTGGTGGGGCTACGAGCTGGGCGGTTGGAGCGGGGCCTTGTCCGCCTTCGGCGTCGCGGTGATTCTGGCGGCGATGGAAGTCTCGCTGTCCTTCGACAACGCGGTGGTCAACGCCTCGGTGCTGAAGAACTGGGATGAGTTCTGGCAGAAGCTGTTCCTCGGCGTCGGCATCATCATCGCCGTGTTCGGTATGCGCCTGTTGTTCCCGCTGGTGATCGTGGCGGTCGCGGCCGACATCGGCATCATGGACGTGTGGACGCTGGCCCTGAACGATCCTAAGACGTATTCGATGCACCTGACCAACCACCACGCGGAAGTGGCGGCCTTCGGCGGCATGTTCCTGCTGCTGGTGTTCCTGAACTTCCTGCTGGACGCAGAGAAGGAAGTCCATTGGCTGGGCAACTTCGAGAAGAAGCTCGGTTCGCTGGGCAAGGTCTCCTCGATCTCGGTGATGATTTCGCTGGGCGTGCTGATGGCGTGTATGAGCCTGGTGACCGAGGCGCAGAAACTGGTGGTCTTGATTTCCGGCCTGTGGGGCATCCTGGTCTACGTCGGCGTCGACAGCATCAGCAGCCTGCTGGAGAAGGAAGAGGAGGGCGGCGGCAATGTCGGCGACCTGGTCAAGAAGGGCGGTATCGGCGGTTTCCTGTACCTGGAGGTGTTGGATGCTTCGTTCAGCTTCGACGGCGTGATCGGCGCGTTCGCCATCACCACCGACGTCGTGATCATCATGCTGGGCCTGGCGATCGGCGCGATGTTCGTCCGTTCGATGACCATCTACCTGGTGCGCAAGGGTACGCTGGACCAGTTCGTCTACCTGGAGCACGGCGCGCACTATGCGATCGGTATCCTGGCCGCGATCATGTTGGCGAGCATGAAGTTCCACGTGCCGGAAATCTTCACCGGCCTGATCGGTATCGCCTTCATCGGCGCCTCGGTATGGTCTTCGATGCGTCACCGCAAGCAGGAAGCCGGCGTCATCGCGGCGTAACAAGCAAGGAACAAAGTAAAGAACACGGCGCGCCGTTTTATACGGACACGGCGCGCCGCTTTGTAGCACCAAGTCCGGTTCTCTTTAGATAGGAGTATCACATCATGGCAATCAGTCTGCAAAAAGGCGGCAACGTCAACCTGAGCAAAGAAGCCCCCGGCCTGGCGAAAATCGTGGTTGGCCTGGGTTGGGATGTCCGCAGCACCGACGGCAGCGCCTTCGACCTGGACGGCTCGGCCTTCCTGCTGAAGGCCGACGGCAAAGTACGCGCCGACGCCGATTTCATCTTCTACAACAACCTGAAATCGACCGACCAGTCGGTGACCCACTCCGGCGACAACCTCACCGGCGACGGCGACGGCGACGACGAAACCATCACCATCGACCTGACCAAGGTGCCGGCCGACGTCGAGCGCATCGCCATCTGCGTCACCATCCACGACGGCGAAACCCGCAAGCAAAACTTCGGCATGGTGCAGAAAGCCTTCATCCGCACCCTCAACGCCACCGGCAACGCCGAGCTGGCCCGCTACGATTTGTCGGAAGACGGTTCGACCGAATCGGCGATGGTGTTCGGAGAGGTGTATCGTAACGGTAGCGATTGGAAGTTCAAGGCCGTCGGCCAGGGCTTCAAAGGCGGCCTCGGCCCGCTCGCCGCGTCGTTTGGCGTAGGCGTTTAACCACTTTAAATAAAGGACTAGTACCATGCCCAAATTCTCGATCACCGGCGACGTCGATCCCTTCTTGCATGTCTCGATGGCGCAGGGTGAAAAAATCTACTGCGAATCGGATGCGATGGTGATGATGGAAGCGGCGCTCGACCTGAAGGGCAAGGTCACCGGCGGCATCGGCGCGGCGATCATGCGGCGCTTCGCCAACGGCGAGTCCTTTTTCCAGCAGCACATCGAGGCGGTGCGCGGCGGCGGCGATTGCTTGCTGGCGCCGACGCTGCCCGGCGCGATGCAGGTGCTGGAGGTGGGCCAGCGGCAGTACATGCTGAGCGACGGCGCCTTCGTCGCGGCGACCTCCAGCGTCGAGCTGAAGGTCCGCACCCAAAGCCTGGGCAACGCCTTGTTCGCCCAGAGCGGCGGTTTCTTCATCACCGAAACCAGCGGCACCGGCCAGGTGGCGGTGTCGGGCTTCGGGTCGATGTCGCAGCTCGACTGCACGCCGGGCAACGACATGATCATCGATAACTCGCACGTGGTGGCGTGGGACAGTAGCCTGCGCTATGAAATCTCGGTCACCACCGGCGGCAACAGCGGCTTTCTGAGCAATCTGGTCAACAGCCAGACCAGCGGCGAAGGCATGGTGCTGCGTTTTTCCGGCAGCGGAAAAATCCTCGTGTGCTCGCGCAACGGCACGGCATTCAAGGCCTGGGCCCAGCGCCCGGGGGCACAATAACCAATAAGGAGTTTTGTTATGTCAGTTAATTTGAGCAAGGGCCAGAAGATCTCTCTGGAAAAAGAAGCCGGCGGCGCCCTCGGTCGCGTGACCATGGGCCTGGGCTGGGACGCGATCAAGTCCAAGGGTTTCCTCGGCTTCGGTTCCAAGACCGAGGCGGTCGACCTCGACGCTTCCTGCGTGATGTTCAACGAGTCCGGCGCGCCGGTCGATGTGATCTATTTCCGCCAGCTGAAAAGCAAGGACGGCAGCATCGTCCACACGGGCGACAACCGCACCGGCGCCGGCGATGGCGACGATGAACAGATCAACGTGGATTTGAACGCGGTGCCGGCACAGGTCAAGAGCCTGGTGTTCACGGTCAACAGCTTCACCGGCCAGACCTTCGCGCAGGTGGAGAACGCCTACTGCCGTCTGCTCGACGCCAGCAACGGCAAGGAAGTGGCGCGCTTCAACCTGTCGGTGCAGGGCCCGCATTCGGCGCAGATCATGGCCAAGGTGTACCGCCATAACGGCGAGTGGAAGATGCACGCGATCGGCGAAAACGGCAACGGCCGTACCTTCGACGACCTGCTGCCGCAGATCGCGCAGCACCTGTAACAGCTTTTAAGCGTAGTGTGGAAAAGCGGAGCACCGTACCGGCGGTGTTCCGCTTTTTTTTCGTCAGAACGAGTGGCGCAGGCCGAGGCTGACGATGGTGGTGCGGGCGTCGACGTTCTGGCCGGCGCCGGAGAACAGCGGCACCTCCTGCGAGCCCAGCGGCACCAGGATCGCGCCCGGACCACCGGCGAACGGCAACGGCGTGACGCTGCCGGCGATGATGTTGCCGCGCTTGTCGTTGACGCCGCCGACCCGCGAGTAGAACGCGGTGCGCTTGGAGAAGTTGTAGTCGGCGCCCAGCATGATGCCGCGGTCGCGGCCTCGGGTGAAGTTGGTGAAGCGGGTGTCGAGCAGCACCAGGCTCAGGTCGACCAGGCCGACCGCCTGCTTGATGGTCGCGGTCCAGGTGCGGACCTTCGGATCGGCGTTGCCGCGCAGGTCGAACTCGCCCTGGTGGCCGGCGACCGCCAGCGTGGTGCCGGTGCCCGGCACGATGTACTTGACCGACGCCATGTAGGAGCGGAAGCTTTCCGCGACGTACAGCGGCACCAGCGTGGTGCCGGACACCACGCCGACTGGCACGTTGCCGAAGTTATTGCGGTGGTAGGAGCCCAGCGCCGTCAGGTTGTCGGTGCGGTAGGCCAGCATCGCGCCGGCGGCCTTGCCGCGGCCGTCGGTGGTTTCCGCGCCGGCGGTGGCGCCGCCGATGATCTGCCCGGTGGTGCCGGTGGCGACCGGGGTCGACGCGGTGGCCACCGAGCGCGCCGCGCTGATGCCGCTGCCGACGCCGGCGTTGGTGGCGTACGACAGGATCGCGGTCCAAGCGCCTTGCTTGACGGCGTAGCTGACCTGGTTGTCCTGGAAGGTTTGCAGCGTGTTGACCACCAAGCCGGCGCCGAACAGGTCGGTGCTGCCGAGCGCTTCCGGCGTGACCAGGTAGTAGGCGATCAGCATCGGGCTGGCTTGGCGGCCGAGCTTGACTTCACCGACCGGCGTGGTCAGGCCGACATAGGCTTGGCGGCCGAACAGGCGGCCGTCGTTGGCGGTGCCGCCGTTGTCGAGCGTGACGCCGCCTTCGAGCACGAACAGGCCGCGATACCCGCCGCCCAGATCCTCGACGCCCTTGAAGCCGATATTGCTCTGCCGCGTATGCGACGGGCTGACCCGCACCGAGGTGGTGCCGGGCGAGGCGATCGAATTGGGGATCGGCGTGGTGCCGCGCACGCCGAACAGCGTGCCCTGCACATTGCCTTCGCCTTTTTCAACCCGGTCGACGCCGAGGTCCAGCGTGCCGTACATGGTGACGGAGGATTGGGCGCAGGCGTGGCCGGCGATGAGGGCGAGCGCGGACAGGCACGCTGCGGATGCGGCGGTTCTCTTCATGTATTGTGTCTCCTGATTTTATAGTGGTGGTGCATTGCCGATGGCCGTCTGCGCGGCTGAGTTCGGTGATCCGAGTGTAAATCAGCGCGCCGCGCAAGACGCGAAGTTTGTTACCGAGCGCGCGTTCTGTTGGCGATAACACCGCGTGGCGTACCCAGAATGCAACACTTGCAATCTGGAAGCCCGGCTAGAATGTCGCCATGCAAAACCCTTCCCCGTCGCCCGCCGTCAACAGCAAGTGGATCGCGCTGCTGGTGGCCGGCGCCTTCTTCATGGAAAACCTGGACGGCACCGTCATCACCACGGCGGTGCCGGAGATCGCCCGCAGCTTCGGCGTCGCGCCGCTGGCGCTGAACATCGGCGTCAGCGCCTATCTGCTGACGCTGGGCGTGCTGATTCCCATCAGCGGCTGGGTGGCGGAGCGCTTCGGCGCGCGCCGCGTGTTCGCCGCCGCGCTGGCGATCTTCACGCTGGCCTCGGTGTTGTGCGGCCTGGCCGACAGCCTGGCCGAATTCGTCGCGCTGCGCATGCTGCAGGGCGCCGGCGGCGCGATGATGGTGCCGGTCGGCCGCCTGGTGGTGCTGAACAGCACGCCGAAGGAAAAACTGATCTCGGTGATCGCCACGCTGACCTGGCCGGCGCT
>Ga0247815_10000434_pt1 | contig 32629 bp, 11 predicted proteins | sample UWRJL194509B1_FD_181014 | JGI IMG/M metagenome (GOLD analysis project Ga0247815, IMG submission 181014) | Plant litter microbial communities from Arlington Agricultural Research Station in Wisconsin, United States - UWRJ-L194-509B-1 | ecosystem: Environmental > Terrestrial > Plant litter >...
AATTCTTGGTATAAGAAGTCTACAAAATCATCGCCCTCTGGAGCGGTCACTCCATTTTTAGCAAGTCTGGCTTTAAATCTATCCACAACATACTTCAACTTTGGATCCTTACCTACCTCTTCGGTGAATGATTTCTTAAATACCTCATAAAGAGTATCAAGTGTTTCGATTTTCTCTTCTTCTGTATCACCATAGACATCACTGTTCATACCATCTTTAAAAGAGTCGATAATACCTTTAACCTTAGTTAAAGCTTCAGCTTCAGGTATTAAATGTTTCTCACCTTTACGTAGGATTGATAACTCTTTTGAAGTTCCATCTGTAAAGTTGATTATAACTTGTTGACCTTTAAGCTCTCTTGGTTCGCTCTCTTCAACTTGACTCTCAACGAATCTAGTATCTTTAGAGGCTGTAATATACTCGTTTAAAGCTTTCCATTGCTTCCATTCTTCACCGGTTACAGTGGTTTTTGTCAGCACTGGTTTATATGTTAAACCTTCGTTTGTCTTCACTGGTAAGTAACCACCAACAATATCACGTAATTGCATCATTCCACTACCTGGTGTAAGAACCGCGAACATACCATCAAAGTTGATACGAATACCATTCTTTGTAAAGTAATTAGCAAGTTCTGCCACAGCAGAGTTGAATAAGTGCGAGTCATCTATTGGTAGATCGGCATGCTCAAATGTTTGTAGAATGAGTTTCTCCAGTGTGAACTCTTCATCTTTATCTACTTTCTCTTGCATTAAATCTTTGAAGATCCTCAACAGAGTGTCTTTATAACGTGCGTACATTGTATCATTTGATAGACCACGTACAATTTCTGGTATGTTGTATTTACCACCAGCTCCACTGCTAAACGCGTAGATCAATCCTTCATCTACAATGTCTGCAATAGCTCCATAAATAGCACTCACTTCAGCTAACGATCTACCTCTAAAGATTAGAGCGTTAAGCATTTGGGTTGGTGCAGTTACTGTAGAGTTTTCAGTTTCGTGCCACGCTGATAACTGAATACCAGAGTTTAAGTTAGAGATTGGATGTGAGATTAACTGAGTGATGCCAGGAATCTTATAACTCATGTCTGATTGTACATCTAACTTAGCTAACGCTTTCTCTTTTCGGCTCTTACTAAATGTGGCACTGTCATTCATGTTGAACTGACCAAGTTTCTGAGCACCTGCAGTTGTAACACGTTCGATGTTCTTACCTTTGAATCTTTGATATTTCTTGTTCTTACCTTTGAACACATAAGTTTCTCCACTCTTAACTCTAATGTTATTGAAGAACGCTTGTAGTTGTGTACCGTTAGCATTAACAATAGCGTTAAATTCATCACTTCTTAATGATGTATCGTAAGCGTGTAAGTCAAAATCTGTTACAGGTGTACCTTGTAAGATACTATTGATCAAGTCAATATGTGAGTTAACCACACCTTTAGTATTAAAGAGTTTCTTATATACTTTGTAAGCAGCTGCATCTTTCTTATTCTTAGCGACAATATAGTTCTCTGGAACGTAGTATTCATCTGGGTTACCAATATAACATTCAAAATCCAACAGTTTATAAGCTGAAGAAATCGACGGAGTCATCCAAATTTTATTGTTACCATCAGTGTAAGAGATAGCAGTTTTAACTTCACTAACATTCACTGAATCAATACCACCAAGCTCTTGCCACAAATCAAACATTGTTTTAATATTGACAATTATATTTGGTAATTGTTCACCTGTTGTAAGGTTAGTCTTTTTAATGTTGTATTCGCTATTACCGAAAGCGTCTTTACCTATAAACTGAATACCATCAACTCTAATAATCTCTCCTGCTTGATCGTTTGCGAAGTTATAATCCTGTTTCCAGTAGTACAAGTCTGTAAAGTTAGATAAGCTTACGCCATCTTTCCATGACTGTGTGATGTCCACCTTAGAGATATCAGTGCGATAGAGGTCTTTATGCAGCTCCATAAGATCAATATCTGATCCTATACTATTTCTGATTAACGAGTAATCTAACATAAAGTCAGCATGTTTGTTAATACCCACTTCACCTGTAGCAGGATCAAAGTGAGTAGTAAAGCTTTTATGATCAGGTCCACCATCACCATTAAACTCAGCATTAAGAGAGTTCCATGTTTTGATACGTTGCGTAACTGTAGAGAAACTAGCACCATCAAGGTCTGTAACTTCAAAAGTATCCCCGTGAATTGTCAATAGATCAGTGGTAATATCGTCAACGAATGCCACGTTAGTTTCATTCTCGATACCTTGTTCCAAACCTAAAGTATATCTACGGATACTCGCTGGAGCAGCAACGTTACGTTTAGTTTGTGTTGTCCACTGAGCGTTATCAGTCGCACCTTTATGTGCGTAAATAGGTCCTAAAGTTGCGTTCATCAGAGCTTCACTGACGAAGTTCCAGTCATAGAAGTATTTCCTAAAAGCTGGGTTAATGTCATTAACAGTTTTAGCTCTACCACCATTAACAGTAAGCAACACGTTGTCACCACTCTTAAAAGTGTTAGGTAGAGCACTTCCTGGATAAAGTGTTTTTATGGCAGAAGCCGCACTTGGTGAGAATCCAAATTCAATGTCTAACAAGTCATTAACGGTTTTAACCATCACTTTATCTAAACGAGCTTTAAGTTTACTCATATCATTCATACCATCAAACAAGCTCACATAGTCAATGAAGTTACCTTTAGTTGTAAGCGATTTACCTTGGTAGTGAATGAAGTTAGTTAAATGTACTTTAGCTTTATCAGCATAGTATCTTGCAGCAGCAAAACCTTTTAATCCATAATCAAATACTCCATTATTCCAGAAGTTAACTTGATTGGCATTAAAGTCGTTTAGTACACGTAGTTTCTCACTAAGCGTAAGAGCGCCATTAAGTTGGTTATTTAACTCCTCAATAAGTGGAGCGTTACTTTCTGGTACTACATTGTAGATAGCCATCCATGTATCAACTATATTATTAGCATATGCTTTGTAATATGCAGATTGTGCACGATAATGTAATTTAAGCGTTGTGTCTTCTGGTACAGCTACACCATTAGGGTCTACAAACAATCTCACTTGTCCTGATTGTGGTGAGTTATAAACATTACCTATAATAGGGAGGAAGTTTGTAGTCTTATCCGAATATGTAGTTGGATCAAACATTGGCTGAACATCAGTGTTATTAGCTAAAGCTTTACCAATACTATCAAAGTAAGCTAAGTTAATGTTATAAAACATAGTCTCAGCGTGGTTTTGTGCACCATTACTCTTAACAGTATCTTCAATCTTTACGGCACCTCTAATATAGAAGCCTTTATTTAAGTTAGGGTCATTATAGAATGGGTTAGCACTCAATACAAACCTTGTATCCTCTGCTCCGGCGACAGAATTCTTATGTTGAATAACCTTATTCAAGTTATTTTTAAAACCTAAGAAGTAGTTGTACACGGAAAAACCGGCCACAGTGGTACCTTCAAGAGTGGTTACTGTACTCTTTAGCCTATTACCTGTGTAGCGATTCTCGCTCTCTGTAAGCAACTCAAATATATCTTGTGATACAGGATTAGCAAGTTGAACTTGCGTTTCTCCTAGGTCACGTGTGTTGATCAAACCTCTCTTAACAAGATCTTTCAATCTCTCATTAGTGATCTTAGCATTTTCACCATTTTGCTCAATCTCCTCTTGTACTTTCTTATCGTAAAGAAGTTGTTTAACTTCTAACGTACGTAAAGCGTCATGAACAAACTGTAAATAACTAGATGGGAACACTTCATCACCTTTAGCAGCACTTTCTAGCTCTTGTCTAAATTCTTGATGTGAACGGTTATTCTCGAAGTCAATACCTAATAGATCGTTACTCATCTCTATAATGGTAGCAACATCGTACTTGTTATTGCTATCAGTGATGGTGTAACTAGCACTCTTATTTGGACTTTTATATTTAACGTTTGAGCTTGTAAACTGCAGGGAGTATTTATCAATGAAAGCTTCTAACTCCTCTTGTGTTTTGTTCACGTTCCTCATCACCTCTTTTCTTACGTGGGTAAGTGTTGAGGTGTTACTCTTAGTTGAGATTTCATTAATGGTAGGTTCATCCTTTCTGGTCTCCATAGCTTCAGCGTACTTAACCTTCACAATCTCTTCTAGAGGCTTGATGATTAAGAGCATTAGTGGATGAAGTGGATTCTCCCCGCCATTTGTAACTGTTGCCAACCATGATGACACGTTGGTATTCTTGTTCTTAGGGTGAAATACTTTCTTATCGCTATCTAACTCAAAGAACTTCTTATACAGAGTGTATAGTACATTCTTATGTGTTAGTGAATTTGAGCGATCATCCAATCCTTGTAACAATAAGTTACGGATAGAGTTAATACTATCTTCAAAGTCCAACTTATCGTAGTACTTTGAGAACACATCTGAAATCAGAGGTGGATAGATATTCTCTTTTACTGGCTGTCCAGTGATATGGTTTAAAAGTGGAGTCGTGTTAATGACAAGTTTATAAAGGTCTGCTGAAAGATCGATACCATTCTGTACTTTTTCCTCCCAAGCTGCATTTACAGCATCAGCGGAGTTAACGTTCTTGGTTGAATACTTACGTAGTGCAAAGTCAAAGTCTCCATTATGTTTGTTAATAGAGATAGCTTTTGGTATGTAGTAATCCAATAACTTATTAAAGTCAGCGACAATTACATAGTCAATATAATCATCAATGATCTTCTTAAGTTCTTGATCGTTAGTAAGTTTGTATTCATTTGTAATTCTAAACAATACGCCATCTTCATTAAGAGCCAATGCTTCACCTTTGTATTTAGGGTTTACCACCTTATCTTCAATTACTCTCAACACGCTATCGAAACCAGTAGGTGTAAGTAAGCTCTCATCGTATGTGATAGCAACTGGCTGTCCTTTAAAGGTTTTGTAAAGTTTTAAACGTGTCACTAAATCTTTCAATAGATCAACACGTTTAGTTTTAAGATTGAAGTCAATATCAGATGTCTGACCTGGCACTTGTGCAGCGGACACAATTTTCCTATTATCCGTATCAATATAAACCGATTTGAGGAATATATCGTTTACGAATTTACTTCTCATCATCAACTCTGTTGAATTAGATGATTTGAATCGATCCTCTGTGTAGGCATCTAAATCTGTATAAGACTGCTCAAAAAGAGCTCTCGTAACACTAGTCTCTAGACCATCAGAGCTAGAATCATTATCAGCATCTTCATCAAGAATCTCTTGAGCACCTGTTAAGTTGGCTTCTAATTTAGCGTGAGCATCGTCAATAAGTTGTTGGATTATTAGATAACTACGTTTAACGTAGTCAGGGTCACTCATATTCTTTAAGTTAGCCTCTCTGTTAATTGCAATTAACGTACCTAGAGCACTACTAAGTCTACCTTGGTTAGTACCATCCTCTAAGAAATCTATAAGGTCAGTCAATCTATAATTCTCAAAGAACCCTGGTATCACCTTGTCATTTACATGACGGATTAATAAAGAAATATCAGGGGCCGTTCCCAGCCCCTGATAGTAATCGTAAAGTATGTCAGAGAATTCAGACAACATTAACTCGTTGTTTAGAATTGCGCTCTGGTTACCGTTTAGTATTATTGAACACTTTGCCATATTAGCATATATTGGTTTTATATTGTTTCATTAGAACTGTGAGTGCCTCTAGTTGTGGTCTAACTTTACGTATAACCGCCCTATTAGCTTGGAAGTGTTGGCTCATTAAACTAGACTGCTGTTCAACATTGTAGTTTGCTAATTGTGCATCGTACTCAGCTAATGTACCACCAGTTGCAAGCAAATTGGTTGTCACTACAGTATGTCTGTATAATTGTTTGTTCATTTCCACATAATCTTTCACTGCTTGTTCTTTTGCCATCTCTTGTAAGTTAGCTTCAACAAACTCGTCAAATTTCTTCAACTCATCCTTTTCTATTTGTCTTATTTTATCCATTGGGTTTTCTGTTTCAACTGCAGATGGTAACATTGTTGCTGTTACTATAGCTGCTGGCATTTTAATGTTGACGTCAAAATTAGCTCCATTAACAGTAACTAGTCCGTTCCATGTAGTCGAAGAATTACCACTTGAAGGCTGGAAGCTATACACCGGTCCATTTTCTCCATCTTCTGGTACCAACGATTTACTATCTAAATGTGATAGTATATACTGGTCTAAGACCACTTCTTCGTAAGTATCATCAGCTGTGATATTGTAACCAATCACTGAATTCTCTACTAGAGTGTTCTTGTTTCCAGTGTTAGGTAAAAACTTACCAACTGGTATACTACTCTTTAGAGCGTCCAATAGTTCCATACTTGCAGGAGTTTCATTGAAGAACATATCTTGGAATGCTTTATTTTGAATTCCGGCAAACTTCAACTTATAGTCTTCATATAATTCTTTAATTGTGTTATCCACAACTTCCACTGGAGCTTCAGCATTGGCAGTAAGTGTTGTACTTGCAACAGCTACATTACTTGTAGTTGGATCAATAAACTTAAGTAGTTTATCGAAGTTTATGTTATATGATGCAAGCTGTAAACCTTCAAAGTTAAATGTAAAACCATTACCGTATTGTCTAGCTTCTGCCAATACATTACTTGTAAAGTCAGTACCGCTATCTGAGGCTTTCTTAGTTGGGATTACAACACTTTCAATCTTACCTTCCTTGAACACCGAGCTTAGATCGTATTTATCCATCTTATCCTCTGGTTTAAGAGAGGCAAGAGCTGTTAATGATAAATCTATCAACTCAGCAAAGTTAAGGTTTTTCGTCTTGAAAAGCAAGTTAAAACTGTTCACTTGTAGAATACTACTAGAGAAGTCTTTCTGTTTGTCTGTAGACAGTTTCAATCTTAAATCCTTATCTGAGATATCCTCTTTCAATCGAATCGGTGCACCTTTTGTACGGTTAGTGTCTCCAGTGTCATATAAACCTACAATAACTTTAGTGTCTTTATCAAACAGTAAGTTGTCTAGTTTTGCTATAAACTCATCTGTTGTTAGTTCACTCTTAGTATTAATCCAGCTACCACGTGTCACTGATAGATCATCTGCAGTAATGTTCTCAAACTCTTCACCATACTCTTCTAACAGAGCTTGTTTGATACCAGTAAGTCTATTTTCTACATTCTTACTGTGTAGAGGTAATACGTTAGTTTCGAACCATTTACGTGTTTCAGTGATGTCTAACATTTGACGTAGAGTAATTAAACTCTTTATCAATCTGTCTTTAACATATACTGGCATGTCAAATCGTTTAAATCCTTCTTGTATATTCTCTCTCTTGTTCTCAGCAGCAAGCGATACTTCAGCTATGAATCTTTCTCTAAACTCAAGGAAACTTCCCTTAGGGTTGTCAAGTTTTATCATCTTAACTAGGTTTGGTTTATAGGCTATTTCAATAGCCGCAGGTCCTTCACCGATCTTAATCATGCCTTCTGCTTGCTTATTGATAATGTAGTTTTCCTTACCTTCTTTATCTAACAATTTAAAAGCTGGGTCATTGAACAACTCTAGCTGTTTCATGTATATTTCAAGCAGACGATGTGGTGGCAAACTCTGCAACTCATAAATCTCAGAGACAAAAGCTACACTCTTACCTTTTAAGTCATTCCAAATCTCCTTGTAACGTGGATTTGAATTGTTTCTATTTAGGACATCTTCGTTGGCGTCATCAATAAGCGTTGCAACTACCACTTGTGGTTCCGTGATCATAAAGTCAGGATAGTTTTCTTTAAACTGTCTAAAACTAATAGCTTCATTACCGCCTAATAGAATTCTACTTCTAAAGATTTCACTCATACCTTTCAGATCGTTTTCACTAAACTCACTACTACGCCATACACCTTGATCAGTAGAACCAACTTTAGGTGCTTCACCTTGCCCTTTAAGGTAAGTGTTAACACTTTGGAATATACTAGCAATCTTAGCTGAGTTATTATCCTTTGCCGCTCTTTGATTATGCTTAGTTATGATACCGTCTATTTGGTTCAACATACCCATAGTTAACACAATAGGTGCGAAACCTTGTTCTGAGGCTAACTTAACTTTTAAACTGATGATGATATCATCTGCAGTCTGCTTACTTGGCTTACCAAGTTCTGACCTACCAACAGTTAATCCATCTTCTCCGCGTTTGCTCGCTTCTAAATAGAATGTTGGATTGTCATAGTCATAGTTACCTTCAAACAAATACTGGAAGTTCTCTTTTAGAGAGATTCGATTATCACCGATCTCATCTTTATGTAACAGGTAGTATTTGTAACTAGCAATAATCTTATTGATTTGATCAGCATATTGGCTTGTTAATCTTGGGTTCTCATCTGGATAAGCCAGTTTAAATATTGTATCGTAATCTGCAACTGTAGAGAATGTGTTATAACTAATCACATCACCACTCTTCGCGGTTGAAGGTTGTATATCGCTTACGGGAGCTTCAAACAGTGGAAGTAACTTGTTAATATTGACAACAGGCAGAGTTGGTTTACTAGCGTCCACTTGCTCAGCGGCCACTTCTCCAGGTGTTTCTTGAGGAACAAAATCTCTCAGTATTGCCTCCAAAGCCTCTTGTTTACTTAACTTAACTTTCTGTTTGATCTCATCATTGATCTTTATTTGTTTGATCGCTTTCTCTTTCTTTTCGTTCTGGAACTTAGCAAATGGATCAATAGAACCATCGTTTAAGAATAACGTTGCTTCTGTAGCACGAGAGAACATAGTATTTAAGAACTCGTAAGCTCTCTTCATATCATATCCGTTACCATTCAATGAAGGATGGGCATCAACGATAGCATACTTATATTCACCACCTTGTACTTGCTTAGGTGTGTAAATATCTACAAAGCTTCTCCAGCCATCACCAATAGCAGTCTTAAGTAAGGCCTCAGCCTTAGCTACATCACCATCATCATTTACGATATAAACAACACTCTTCTTACCATCGTCAGTTGGGAATAAATGTTTATTCTCGGTAATGAACTTTAAGTCTTCCACACTAGTCTCACCTGTTTTCTGTACATGTTGGAAACCAACATTACCATCTTTAGATAAGCTGTAGCTAGTCTTAATTGGGTTAGACAATGCTTCAGAAATAAGCTCGCTTTTCTGTAACTCATCAGAGTTAAGTGCGCGGTAGCCTACAGCTCTTCTTCTAATGTCTACCAGAGTGTTATTAATTAAATCCCATCCACTACGTAGAGTTGTAGTAAGAGGTTGACTTGTTACAGTATCACTCACACTAGTAAAGTCTCTACGTGTACCACTAATTAAATACCCCATTTGATTCACATCACCAAGATTGATGATAGAAATCTTCTTAGACGGATCATTTTGTACAGTTGTTGAACTATTAAACTCCTGTATTAATCTGGTCAATATACCAAGCTCCACTGGAGGAATGTGTGTATACTCATCGATTGCTATCAACTTAAATTGACTCAAGAACGATATGATCTCTGGGTTTAATGTAGAGGATACATCTGATTTCGCTTTGTATATATTCAAGTTAGCGAAGATATCATTGATCAACGTGTTATAAGCTGAGTAGAGTGCGGTAGCATTATCGGGTTTTGATAATATAGCCTCCCATTCGCTTTGCTTAGATAGTATATCAAGAGCTTTTCCATTACGATCTTTTAATCCTAATTGTGGTAAAAGATCTTTAAATGTAGACGAATAATCTATACTCACTCTCTCAGCATGTGCGCTACGTAAAATACTATCTTTTAAACCATCCAGTTGTCTTTGCTCTGGAGCAAGTAAGAGGACATCCTCTTCACCTGGTTGTAATAGGTTGATAATGTTAGTCAATACTGCTGTAGTCTTACCTGTACCTGGATCTCCCCATATTGTAACTGTATTAAAGTTTGCAAAAGATGAGTTACCTGGACGTGATGAATAATCTTTTGGACTATCTTCATCTTGGTCTGCCCATGTGTAAGCATTGAACAAGTACCTCATAACATCACTGTTACCGTTAATCATCAAGTCTGCTAATCTAATAGCGCCTTCTTGTGATGCAAATGGTATAAACTCAGAGTTCTTAATATGCTCAAATCCGCCATCTTCAAATTCTCCAGCATAACGTGAGTAGAAACCTAATGTTGAAGTTCCGTATATCTTAGCAAGGTATATTGTCTGCATACTATCATTGAAAGGTGCAGTACCGTCCACTTGATCGTAAAACGAAGAGTCATCTTTACTTACTGGTTTAAAGGTTAAATTAACTACACGTAGTTGATCCTCTTTTGACAACTTTTGAAAGTCCTCGTATATACCATGTTCAAAGTTAGCCATGTCGTAGATAGCTTGTTTCTTTAGCTCTGCACTAGCCAACTTAGGGTTTGAAGAGTAATCAATAATACTACTCACATTATATAATGTTCCAAGTGTTGGAAGTAGTTTTATAACATCACCATCAGCTGATATCTTCTTCAATGTTTGCACAGAAGAAGCTAGTATCAAACCATCTTCTCTCAGTAGCTTCTGTAAGATGTTGTTTTTGTTATATTCGTTAACGTCTTTTAAATACTGTATTCTAGCACGAAGATAATTTAACTCTGAGAACAGCATACTCTTCTCTTCATTACCTAACTCTGTAAGCTCTATACCTAGAGGATTACCTTTTAATTCTTCTGGTAGTATTGCTCTATTGTTCTTCCTAAAATCGTTGATTAAAGGATTCATAGTGTTACTGGCTTCGATTAAAGCACCAACACGTTCAATGGCATTTAGGTGACCATCTAATGAGTCTTCAAATTCCTCACTTGAATTGAGGTAATTAGATGGACCAACAAGTGTCATGTTATCCATTTCACTATCAGCAAACTCATAAGGACCACGTAATACGTCACGTAGTGGACTCTTAACTCTTGTCTTATCAAACTTATTAGCTTGATCAACAGCAGCATCTAAAGCAGTAGTATCTTGCTCTCGGATAGTTGCAGTTTGTAAACTATTGTCTCCATCATCATATTTACCTTTCAGTAATAGATCAAGTAGAATGTTATTTGGAGAAGTTGTTCCCACGTATGAGAATAAATCGCTATCGCTAATCTCTTCGCCAATTCTATCGGCGAGGAATTTATACATAGCATACTGTTTAACTAAGTTGGTAGCATCACCAGCCAGTTCCAATATATCTTGTAAATCGTTACCAGCAACTGCCATTCTTTGAATAAAGTCAACAAATCCGTTATCTACTAAATAAGCAGATGCAGGATGAGAGGCTTCAAACTCTATACCGTTAAGTAAGTCTGTGATATCGTCATCACTTAACTGATCAATTTCGTTATTAAACAATCTGTAATCAGCAAGTGAATTATCCAGCTTCTCATTATCTGCTACGATCTTCAACACCTTTAACAGGTTGTAATCACTAGCATTAGCTTTATTCTCAAGGAGATCTTTGAATTCGATACTGTTTATGAATTCATCATATTTAGTACCACCAAATGTCTTCTCTAAGAATCCTTTGATGAAAGGGTTTGCAGTTGAAGTCTCCATGTTCTTCAAACCTCTTTGTATACTCTCTTTAAATTGACTAGCAGATGGAGCAAATTGAGCAAGATATGGAGCAGCACCTCTCGATGCCAATGTCTTCATATCCTCTTTAATCTGATCATACATAAAGTCAGGTATATATTCTACACCTTCTAAATTGTTGAGGTAATCATTCATTAACTGATGATATGGCATTTCTGCCACAACGACATTAGGATCGTCAGGAACGTATTGTAAGCGTCCAGATTTAGCGAACTTATTCAAGTCAAGCATTGACTGCTTAAATGATTCGAGTTGCTTAAAACCTTTCTTTTCCATATTGGTGTTGAATCTCTCCCACTCAAGACGAGCTTTGTAAAGATCACTCTTAATACCAGTAGCTGTTTCATCCAGTTTATAAGCTTCAAACGCATTGTCAACGATTAGTTTGTCTTCTTCGTTTAAAGAGCGATAAGTCTTTCTCTTACCAATTAAGTCTTCTGTAAATGTCTGACGGTTTTTAACACCAAAGTGTTGGTTAATATCAGTACGTATATTAAATAAACCTTGCTTAAAGTACTCATCTGTAGAGTCATCTCCTTGCAAGTATTCTAATTGTGTTTTTAATATCTTTAACCTAGCTTTCTTATCAAGCATTCCTTCTTCGTTCTCTGCTTCCAGATCGTCGACATTTTGAATTTCTTGAGCTAGCTCATAGATTTGAGTGGCTGTACTGTTAATCCTATCACGTAGGTCAGTATCAGTTTTTGTATCTACTATCGTGTTAAAGAATTGGTTCTTCTCTTCAGCTGTAACGTTAGGATCGTGGATGTTATACCCCTTTCTTAAACCTTCAATCACTTTAACAGCTTTGATCATTCTGTCAGCGATGAATTCGTTTTGGGAGATAGGATTGTCCGCGTTAACTGGTTGCCACATACCTTCACTACGTGTACCATCAAGCTCAGTTAGAGGTGTAGTTGACAGACCAGTGTCACCAAGTTGTCCAGCATTCTTAAGTTGATTGATCTTCTCAATAACTTTAGGTGCGTAACCTTGTGTAACATACTCCATCATATTGTTACTCTTAAAGATAGGTGAACGTGAACGATCGATAGATTTAAACACAGCTCCGCCTAGAGCACCACCTACAGCGTTCGCAAGTAGATCTGCTGCCATATCTGCTGGATTAAGATCAAACGTAGCATCAGCTTGTGTTGATTTAATACCTGCAGAAGCCAGACCATTGTAGACACCTTGTAGTGCTTGTTGTAGCATTTGCTCTGTTACCTCTTCTGTACCTTCAGCAAGAGCTGCTGTACCAATAGTATTAACGTCTAAGTCAGTGAATAATTTACGGATATGGTCACCCAATCCTTTACCTGCTGCCATAGCTTGTAACGCTCTACCTTTTAAAGTACGGTCTGTGATTATTTCACCAGTTTCTTTAAGTGCTTGTGGTAGATAACGTTCAGCATAACTAAGGGTGGCTTTATTAATACCTCTTGCAAGATGGTCAACTTCTAAGCCTTTCTCCACCCATCTACCAACATCGCTACGGAATAAAGGTACTAGTGCACCCATATAACCCAAATACATAAAACCTTTGTCTCTTGCGTCTAGGCCAGCAGTTTCACTAACTTGTGAGATACCTACAGCAGAAGTTGCCGCCATATAAGCAGTAGATATATATGAGCTGTATTTAGCATACTTCTCAAGTGTTGCTACGTTATTAGACATAGCTTGCGCACTCTTAACCCAGTCATCACCATACTTAGCTAAGTATGATTCTGCGTTAAGCAACGCTGATGTAGCTTCATCTCCGCTGTTTAATACAGCTCTTGGATTTAAACCAAGAGATTTAGCCATTTGATATTTCTTAATGTCTGATGGCCATTGAGCAATTGCTTTCTGTCCCATCAATTGGTAAACCGAATCTACAGCCATTGAAGCCAGACTTTCTAAACCGTAGAATTTCTCTCTACCTGCTTCAGATAATCCACTCTTTTGTTGGCCAGTATAACCTTGTAAAGTGTTAGCGAACTTATAGAACGCACCCTTCTTTGCTTCAGGTCCATTCAAAATACCATCAAGTGCTTTATAAATTTCACTCGTTCCATCTATAAGCCCACTCGTGATATAGTAAGCTTTATATAAGTTTGAGATTGGACCACCGATAATGAAAGGAGCAATCTCTACAGCACTCTTAACGACAAGACCAGTAAGTGATTTATCAAAACCATCGCTGTCCATGAAGTCTAGTTTGTTAGCGTAGCTTCCCTCTTTAGTTAAAGTATCCATCTTTGACAGTAATTGCTTTCCAGCAACGTCACGACCAGCTAAAGTTTCAAAACGTGGTAAACCATTCTCATCGAACTTATACTCACCTTTCTTATGTACAATTTTACCTTTATCGTCTTTAATGTCAATATCATACTGACTCATCACTAAAGGCTCATCAAAGAAACCATATAAGTTGAAAAGTCCAGTATCTTCAGGTTTGTAGTCTAGTTCTTTACCTGTCGCACCATCTATTACATTTAAACCTTGTGCAACCTCACTAAGTGTTTTAGTCGGTTTAGTCCACTTGTTAATTTCAGTGATACCGTAAAAGCTACCTTGCGCTTGTTTAAGGTTGGTGAAAGGATCTTTAGAAGTCAAACTTACCTTAACTGGATTCTTTCTGATAGGTGCTTTCAGAGCTCGCGCTACACTTGTGTCTTCCCACATGTCTAACGTTGCATTACCTAAATCAAAATCTGCTTTCTTATACTCATTAAAGCTCTTAGCTGTACTCAAGTAAAAGGCGTCAAACTTCGCACTATCAAATTTACCTTCAGTTTGAAATGCAGGCATTTGTTGTATCTTATTACTCTTCTTATAAAACTCCTTACTCTCAAGAGTGGTATTAGATGGATCAACGCCCAAGCTGTAGATATCGGTGAAACTCTTATCTGAAGCTTGGGTGGTAACCGCTAACCAGTCAAAACTGTTTTTTTCTTCCATTAGTTATTTTACTATTAATTCGCGAACAGGTGCTTTGTTAAGCCCGTCGCAACAGGGTCTACCCCTAATTGTCTTCCTTGTTGTATATTAGCTCCGTTAGCGCCAGTATTGAAGGTACGCACATCGTAAACAGAGTCAGGTACTCGAGCACTGTTTCCATCAGCAAATCTTGATGAGGCTTCATCCTTAGCCGGTATGAAAATCAAGTGTTTGTGCACTGAATTATCAAGCCAACTACGTGGGCCTTTTTCATTAGGGTCAATGATTTCAGCTAACTTAGCTTCAGTTGATTTGTCCACATCTTGATAGTACTTACTTTCTCTGCCGTCATAGAAGCTATCTGCATAAGAGGCAGCTTCAGCTACAAGTAGCTTTCTAACTTTTAAATTGTGAGCATTAAACTTGTGTTTTAACTCACTCATTTTAAGTTCGGTACGATCCGCAACGGGTATTCTACTTAATGCTTTCTCGTATTCAGCCCAGTTCTTGCTTCCTGCCTCATCTATCTTCATGTTACCGTTGTCATCCTCAGTTACTGGTAATGTGGTGTAATAAGCGTCTCCAGTAATTACTGTATTATCAGGATTTACTTTATCACCGTTACCGACAAAAGCTTTACTAAGGTACGAAATTTGATTCAATTTACCAGCATTGCTAATGGTAACTCGTTGATTATTAGCGTCTGTATAATTTTGAGGTGGGATTGCATAAGCAAGACCTTCAATTTTAAGTCCGCCAGCAATTTGAGAGATTGGTGTGATGTTAGTTCTTCCTTGGAAGGCCATTTCAGTTGGACCCATATTAGCCATTTTATTAGCTCCTCCAGCTCCACCACTTGCTCCTGCACGAAGGCTTTCATCATACACTTTACTGCTACTAGTTTCGATAGCTGGATCAAGTAAAGAAGCTGCCATAGTCTTAGCCATGTTCTCTATATCACCAGGTGATGTAACTGTTGTAGCTGCTCTTGCACGTAGAACGTTCTTTGAGTTCTCGGATAAGTTGAGCCACATAGTCTGCTTAGCGGCTTCGATCTGAGGAGTGTTAGTTTCTATACTCTCACCACTCTTCATCTTAAACTGTCCTTCTTTAGCTGCCGCGATTAGTTGCCTAACGTCTTCAGCATCATTTCTCTCGTATATTGAATTAGTGACACTTTTACTTGTCTTACCGATCTTGTTCAATACTTTGTAGATTTCGTCTTTCACCTTATCAACTCCAACACCATAATTCAGAACTGAATATACAGCGGAGTTGTCAATAAGTTGTTTATTGTATTCTCTCTCTTCGGCAAGTTGACCGTTTGTGAGAGCAAAGTATTTCTTATTTTCACTATTATTGTCAGCTGCATATTGAGCGAAAGAGATGATATTAATCTTACCTTGCATATCTTTAACAACCATACCGGTGTTAGTAACAGCAAGTTCTTCAAGAGCTCCGTTGCTCTTAGCATTAGCGATAGCTCCATCGAATGTTGTCTTAGCCCTCATAAGCTTATTAAGCTCACCAAGGTCACCTTTCAGCATTTGACGTAGTTGTTTACCTTTGTAACTCTGACGTTGGAACTCACTCATAGAGTTATATTCTTGATAAGCTGATTGTAGCTTCTCAGAGTATTGCATCACGTCAGTGGTAATCCCCTGACCTAACATCTTCTCTAATATACTCTTATCCAGATAGCTATCTTCTTTTTTACCATCTTCGGCGGTTGGAGCAGCAACTTGTGGTTGTGCTTGTGGAACCATAGGTATAGGCTGGTAGCTTATTCCACCACCAGCCTGATATACTTTTACTTCATTTAATTTCATATTAACTTAATGCTAATTTAATTAAGTCTTGTATTTGCTTCATAGTTGCGAGTTGCTTCTTGGAGTTTTCCTCAAGACCATTTTCTATCATTTCACCTTGTTGTTTAACTGTTGCACGTGAGTTATTACCAGCTTCTTTTGCGTTCGCAATAGCCACCTTCACCTCACCACCTTCCTTCTTGAATGGAATACCTTTAGTATACCAGTCTTCAGGTGCTTTGTATTTCAAGTCTTTTCTAGTTTTCAACTGATCGATTAAACCTTGTTGTTGAATCCATTGAGCTTGTCTATCTAACAGAGCGTTCTCATCGTTTAATTTCTGAGCTTCTTCTGGAGTAAGGCCAGGTTGACTCAATCTATATTGATTGGCATTTAGTTTCTGCATTAATGGTTGTAGTGCAGTGTTTTGTATACCAGCTTTTGATTGTAATGCAATTTGAGTGTCAATACCGGCATCTTGTGCAGTTTTAACACTATTCTTGTAGTTTTGATCTTTCCAGAAATCAACAATAGGTTGGTTCATTCTTGAGAATTTATCATTCTCAGCGGCTCTCTCAGCTTGTGTTGCACGCGCTAGAGTTTGCTTATTTTGATTTGCCACTTGACTTCTAATTTGAGTACCCCTCATGTCATTCTCTAAAGCTGCACCGCGTGTACGTTCAATAGCATCAACATTAGCCACGTCACCTTGCAATCTTAAACCAGCAGCTTGTTTACCTGCTTGTAGATTTGCAGCGATATGTAGACTAGCATCACTAGTAGGTAAGCTATTTGCTTGTTTAATTATACTATTGGCTTGATCATTGAATGCTGTTTGTGCAAGTAAGTTACCTCTAACAGGTATACTCACTTCACTAGGCGCGTCAATCATTGGTCTTTCAACTCTAGTATCAAGTTTGGAATTCAAATTACGTACAAGTAAAGCTCTTGCAAGCTCACTTGCTGTATTCGGATCTATCCCACTGGCAAATGATTTAATCTTACTTAATAGTCCAGTATGTGGTGTAGGTGTTTCTGCACCTAACACTTGCGATTTGCGGAGATCTAACACTTGCGATTTACGGAGATCTAAAGCTGGCAACTTAGCCACTAAAGGTGACGTACCTAATCCTGCAGTTACACTATTACTTACGCCTGGACGTAATGTAAGGCCAGTTACTGGAGCTGGACGTAATGCTGGTATTTGAGGAATTGTCAGAGGTGAATCCGGTAGAGTGTTAAATAAAGGTTGCTGATAACCAGTTAAACCAGATATGAGGATTTTATCACCCGCATTACTATTTAAAAGTTTACCTCCCCATTGAAACTTAACTCCACGCTTCAAAGCTCTCGCTTCTCTAACTTTCATCATCTTGTTCAGCATATCACTACGTTTCTTATCGTCACGTAATTGTTGAGGGTCTGTAAGATCTACTATATCTCTACGTTGACTTTCTTGGGCGATCTTACGTTGATTGTCGTTTAGTGTAGGTTTACCACTTGGCGCAGGCAGACGTAATTGATCTGGATCCACTTCAGCTACAACAGCTTGAGCTTTCTTACTCTTCTTGAAGTAATCGCCAAGAATATAACCAAACTTGTTTTCATCGTTACTTCCTGGAACTAAGGATGGGTCACGTGTACCTGCTCTTCTAATAGCTCCTCTCATGTAAGTATCCTTCCAACCATTACCTTGGTAATCTTCTATATTCTTCAATACTTTACCGTTAGCATCTGTATTGATAGTAGCCACCTCTTTTGATTTAGTTATACCATTCCAGAATTTAGGGTTAAGTGATGTCTTTTCAGTTAGTTTAACATCAGATGCATCAATACCTTTCAATCGTGCAACGACAGACTTAGCTGTTGCTATCTTATCATCACTACCTTCAATCTGCCTAACTCCAGCTTCATCAAGTGTGACTTTGGTACCATTCTTTAATGTAAGACTACGTTCTGTAGCATTCTTTGTAGCAAGCTTTTGACCGAGCATTCGACTTCCACCCATAACTCCATGTATACCGTTTACAAGTCCACGCAGATCGTCAACAGATAAATCAGTAAGTTTCTTTCTTCCACTTACAACATCACCAACAACCATAGCAGCATTTGCCATACCAGCAGCTGTAAGAGCTGGTATGATCCACTTACTAACTTTAGTTAATGTACGTAAGGTTTTACTACCTGAAGCAGCTACACCTAAACCTGGTACAAATGTTGCAGCATCTAGTGCTAAACCAACACCTAGTCTACCAGCATCAGCTAAATCAAAGTTACCATCACGTTTGTAATCAATAACTCCTTGCGCAAGTGTTGAACCAATACCAACGGTACCAGCAGCAATACTTCCAGCACCAGTAAGTGATAAAGTTACACCAGCTAAATCTCCAGCCAGTGCGCCAAGCTCCCATTTATCCATCTCACTCATATTGTAGGATGGATCTCCAACAGCTTTAGCAATACCGCCAACGGTATTTTGTGTACGTTTAGCTGTAGGATTAACGTCTTTAGCATAGAATGAACCACCAACTTGTAGCTTACCAATCTTACCACCAGACTTCCACATACCTGTCATCATAGCGTCTCTTCCAGCTGCACTTAGTGAGCTTTCTTTAGCTGCCACTCCTTTAGGATTGAAACGGAAGTTATCTGATAGTTTATCAATCTTACCTGTAAGTTTCAGATTCTTTAATAAGTTAGTGACATCAGGGTTCGTGTAATATTTACCTGAATCATCGTTGTAATATAATCTAACTGAACCGTCAGATTTATTCTCTCTAATTCTTCCAATAACTGTTTGACCACTTGGTAAACGTAATACGTTCAAAACTTTAGGGTTACCTAAATGATCTACATCGTTTTCGTCTTTAACTTGAGCGAGAGCCCCACCACGTTCAGCTAATCCTGGAATTACTTCAGTGGCATTAACAGCGTCAGTGATATTTCTTTTACCGGCCAAAGCTTTAAGTAAGAAGTCATCACCATCAGTGTCCCGAATGCTATTGTATTTAACGTATTTACCTTCACCATAATTACCAGTATAAGCATCCATAACAGCTTTTCTTCTTTCATCAAGAAGCTTGGTTAAGCCGACATTTTCAGGGTTTGCTGAAAGAGTGTCATAGTGCTTATCGTATTCAGATTTCGCAACCATCTTACCTTTTAAATAGGTACCGGTGAGCTTATCTAAATAATCGTTTGACGGGCCCAAACTATAACCATCATATAACTTACCATTATCATAACGGAGGTTATTGTGCCATCCATTTAATGGAGCTCCTGCTTTATCAGTTGCTACATCAGTGGAAACATTAGGTGACTTAACGTCAACTCCTCCACTACCGGATGCAGTACCAGTAGAAGTCCCACTTTTCAGTAGGTCATCGTAGCTCTTCTTATTGTAGAATCCTTCATCAGTGATCATAGCATCCCAAAGATTACTATACTTGCTGAAGTCTTTTAAATGCTTATCCTGGACTTTCATCTTACCAGTGGTAGGATCGTAGAATGGTTGTGCTTGTGTACGCACGGCATCTAAATCAATACCGTAAGTTGAGTTGATATCGTTCTTGTATTTGTCTAATGATGGATCGAATAGTGTTCTGAACTTATCGTCTCTATATTTAGATAACTGAGAGAAGCGTTCTCTATCAGTTGTGTTCTTATCCCAATATTTACCTAAAGTGAACTTAGGGTCTGCAGAATATTCTGCCCCATAGGCAATCTGGCCGTAACCACTCTTCCAAGTTTTAAACTTGTTAAGGGCTGCAGCTTTCTCATCAGCAGTAAGTTTATCAGCATCTGCTTTGGTTTTAGCAGTTAAAGCATCTTGATCCGTTTGGAAAGCGCCGGCTAAGCGGGTACCAATCAAAGAATTAAGCATGCTCATACGTTGTTCGTCGTTCTTACTTCTACGTGAGATCAACTCTCCAACTTCGGTTTTACGGGCTGAGTTACCGTCTTCATCTATTCCAAGATTGGCGCTAGAATCTCCAACGTATGAACCATTTAAGAATTTACCACTACTCGAGTCTATCGAGTACGTACCGCTCTTAGCTTGGCCCACGTACTGTTGGAAGGATTTCCTCCATAGATCTCTATCGCGTGGCTTGGCATCTCCGTTATCAACCAATTCTTTGAACATAGGTTCGAACTGGTCTTTCAGAAATTGTTCATCTTTTTCATAGTCTTGACCATTGATTTTAAATCGTAGTTTAGAAGGTTGTATACCACCTACACCAGACCCGTCTTGAAATTTCTTTACTTGTGCCATTTTATATAGTTAACAAAAAAGGAGCATGTAGTATACATGCTCCTAGCGTTTTTTAATTAGTTACGTCTGATTAAGACTCCACCTTTACGATAAACTGGAGCTCCTTGTGGTTCTGGAGCAGCTCCTCCACCGCCTTGAGCTTGTGAGAGGATAGATAGTAAGCCATCACAAACTGCCATCGCAGCCTCGCAGTTTTGCGATTGTAATGCTTCTTGCGCCATCTGTACGAGTTGAGCAACTGGATCTTGTCCGCCTTCAGCACCTCCAGCTTGTGCGGGAGCAGCGTTAGGGTCTTGAGTTGGAGCGGCAGCTGCTGGTGCAGGAGCTTGACCACCCTCTTGGTGTTTTGTAATTCTGTTTGATAATTTCATTGTATGTTATTAAAAGAGTGTTTGTGAACATCTTCATATTATTCTTATACACAAATGCAAATATAATAATAGAAGAGGATAAATCCAAGTCATTTCAACAATAAGTTAGAAATACTTATTTATCTATTGATATGAGGAAATAATTATATACCTTTGTATTATTAGCTGATCACATTAATACTCAGGTGGTGCGAGGTTTAGCCTACACACTTAAAACTATATTTCGTTCAGTGAACCCAAGACCGTCCGAGACGGTCTTTTTTATTTTGTAGGTAGGTCAACATAATCGTCTTCTTTCTCATCTTGTACGCGGAGAAACTTAAATAACTTCCTTCCTAATACCTTATAATCTGTTTCATTCTTAGTCTTCCAGGCGCGTTTAGCGAACTTTACAAGAACTCTTGTATTCTTACGTGAGAAGATTCTCTCACCACCTTTTAAGTCCATCTGGGAGTTGCCATCTTCGTCTAGCACTGACATTACAGTTTCGCTCTCTTCATCGTCATCTTCAACAATATCGTTGAAGTCAACCTCATCTCCAACTTTAATACCGCTACCTTCATTAACTTCAAGTACGTACATACAGTCATCACAAGTGTGAGCATCTTCTGTGTTTGCAGTGGCTGTAACAACTTTTACCACTTCTAATTCATCGTTGATAAAAACAATATCTAAGTTGATTAAAGTGTTATGCATCCAAAAGCTTTGTTCATCTTCCTCATCGAAGATGAACAGCATTCCTTTATCCGGAGCTAATCTATCAACTCCCTGCAATCCGTGTTCTCTCAGATCTTCTGTGTCGGCAATTTCTACCTCGTATACTTTATCACCTACTGTTACTACTGCCATTATGTTTGCTTTAATATTTTACTCTTACTGTCTCTCGTATTCTTTACTATCTCTCTAGCTAATATTCTACCAGCTTGAATCATAGCTTCTTCAGTACCTTCTTCATATAGAGCTTCCATTCTCTTAGTCAAATCGTAGTGTAAAATCAACTCATCAACTTCAACTTCAGCGTGCTGAATTACTCCACCATCTTCACCTATGCTTACTACAGGTATACCTTTTAAAGTGATATCGGCATCTTCGAGATGTTCAAGTTCTTTAAGTGAGTGTTTGTGAGCATGTAGCTTTCCAACAGCAATGACGTTTACAGGCTCTATAACGCCACCTTCTGCATGTTGCTTAACTTGTACTACTAATTTATTCTTAAGGTCTCTGAGCTTCTTAAAATCGATTTTAGCGGCAGTTGTACCAAGTAAGCTTTTATATTCCTCATACGTACGTGTCGGTGCCGAACCACTTTTATTTAGTGTACCACCATCCTGACCGAACATGACGGAACCATTGTTCCACATTCCAGAGTTATATAACTTATTCTTATTTGTGTCGAGTAAACCACTATTACCTATTCTATTTTTAGCTATCTGATTATCGCCTATAAGTTTAGTAATCTGACCTTGCTGCACATTGGCCATTTTAGTTTGGTCAATTAGTTTATTCTTACCACCAAACAACTTACCAAATAGACCAGCGTTTTTATAAGTTTCTGCATTCTTAGCAACTTCGTTACTAGAATCAGCAATTCCAGCGTATGCAGAAGAACTGTTTACAGTGTCATTGACTTTGAAGTCCTTAAGTGCTTTTGGAGTGCCCAGTAACATACCGCCAAATTTATTGACTATACCTAAACTGGTTCCAATAGCCGCCCCAACAGGACCAAAAGCATTTGCCACTCCAGCAGCAGTGTCTACAGCTAAATCACCCATTCCAATTTGTCTCTGGTCTTTATTCATTCCAGAAGCTTTTAAGTTTGCCAAGCCCATGAAGCCGTTAAACAGTGCACCTGCGGAGCCTCCAATCTTTTGATTTAAAAGTTGACCCTCTGTCATCTCAGTTCCGTCTTGGTTTAATGTAGAGAATGGATTGTAATTTCCGCTCATCCCAGCAAACAGTGAACCGAAATTCTTAGCGAGAGAACCACCTTGTTGTAATTTAAGGGGTGGAAGTCCACCCCTTTTTATTAATTGTGTTTTATGCATAGCTAATTCTATATAATGTCATTAGAGCAGTAATTACTGCTAATTTCTCACCTGTATAACGTACTGTAATTCTACAATACTTATCTCGCACACGTGACTCTTTTATACTGGCACTGTGTTGAAATCTGTGTGGTTTGATTTCCACATCCCAAACATCTTCCTTGTAATGCATGTTACCTTTCAATCTTCCAACCACTTTAAGGTTTCTGCCTTTTTGATAAGTTGTAATCTTATCAGCAGCCACTGTTGTACTACGTAAGCTTTCACTCGTACTTGACGTGTTATCTCGTACTATATCGTAGCTGTCACCAATCACCTCAAATGTAAAGCTATCAGGTTCAGCATTGTTTGATAGAATCACTAAGTTATCAAAGATCTTATGGAATGCTGGTTTATCTGCAACTATAAACTCATATTCAAACACCTCTTGTCTTCCATACCAGTTGGTAGGTAGTATTGGTGTAGTGATATCGAATATACCCGCTTGTCCGTGTTTCCAGAAATAAGTACTAAACTCCTCATCATAAGACGCTCGATCTTCATTGGTTAGTATATCACGTAGTACTTTGACAGATATAAAATCATAGAAGTGCTGTATCTCTACGGAAGGATCTGTAGTTAGTGATAATCCAACTCTAACTTTTAAATTGTATGCGTATTTAGTGAACGCCGAGACACCTTTCCATCTCAATATATTACTATTGACAATTTCGAAATAACTGTTATCTAAACTACTATCAATTGTAAATGTCTGTATATACTTATCGTAATACTTATAACCTTTCAGTTTAAGTGCACCAACATCAGCAGCAGTTAGTGAAGTTATGTTTACAGCTGTAAGTGTGATTCCTTCTGCAGTAGGTGAGTCATTGAGGGTGTAACCAATCAACGCCATCTTCTTAGCACTCTCTTTATCGAAAGAGAAGTATACGTTTTGTATACTAGCACTACTTGCCGGTGTCCACGAGTATCTTGTAATCCATTTATTTAATTGTTCATTAAAACATAAATTCCAAGTGATCTGCTCATTCTCTCTAGTACTATCGTAGAATGTGAACATTACGTCACCCTTAAACGCATTGTAATGAGTTTTCACATTACGTAAGGCAATCATAGGCGTCTTCTCAGTTTCGCCCAAAGTGATGTTGTCATTTAGGAACTTCTGAACTTTAAAGTCACTTATAATCTCGAACTTCTGACCATCTGTACGCCAGATCTTTTTAGCCGTAGCATCAACACCATACACCCAGTGTACTGTTTGCATGATAGAATCCTTCCATGATGATCCGTAATCTACTGACAAAGGTAAGACATTTTCCGGTAATACTCCCACCCCTTTAATAAATATTTGACCCTCAGAGCCTGCAAGCGCGCGTTCGTTGATTTGCAACATGGCGACACCATTCTCAAAGACGACCATAAGATTACCTCTCCATTCAAACATTTTAACAATTGCGCCGTATTGTCTAGTGATATCTTTGTAAGCTAAACCTTGAAATACTCTATAGTTGTTTTTAAATGCGTCATTGATATGGATATCTGAGAACATGATTCTATTATCGAATATATTCTTCAAATACGGTACATCAGGTGTTGAGAAGTAACTCTTATCTGAAGTTGTTGAGTTGTAACCAACATTCACTACTGTAGAATCTGGGATCTTACTTTCACTTCTAACTGACATAGCTGATAATGGGAAGAAAGATCTATTCTTACCTGTAAGTTCAACCTCTGATGTGTGTGATTCATCTATAGCTCTATAAGCTAGGTTAATGTTACTACAAATTTTAAAGGTTGCCCAGTGGCCAATCCTTACAGCATTGACATCACCTCTATTAATCTTGGCGATATCATCTTTGTTTAAACCACCATTTTCAGTGTAACCTGTATAATTAGTTTTCCAAGTTAGAGTATCTACAATAATGTCAGTAAGCGGTACTTCTGGATCGAGGAAGTTCCTCATCATCCTTACTGTGTAGTTACCGATGAAACAGTCACCTCTATATTCTGTGAAGCGGTAGTTATCTTCTTGTTTAGTTATTGCAGTGTATGGTGATAACTTGTTATCGATGAGCTCAATATCATATCTGTTTGACATCGCATAGAATGGATGGAATGAGTTACTACGTAATAGGAAGTAGTCTCTAAGGTTGGCCAGATTGTAACCTGGCACATGTATGTCTACGATTTCAGTCTTTTGTGTGAAGCCTTCCATTCCAGTGAAACCGGTAAAGGCGCCACGTAAAAGGTTGGTAGCATACCTTCCTCTATCCTCATTTGAAAACCAACTATATCTCCAAGCTTCTTCAGGAATACCAGCTCTAGTAGAGAAGGTTTTAGTACCTGAATAACGTAGTGGCATATTGTCTTCAATGTTAGTTAGCTTGACGTCGGTATATAGGTAATCACTTGCTCCTTGGTTACTGTAACCATTAATATAGAAGTGACGATTGTTACTGTTACTCTGTGTAAAGTAATCGTTAGTAGCGGTGAATGGTGCTTTTGATAATGAGAATAAGGCTCCAGTAAACACCTCGTTAAAATACTCACTACGTAGCTGAGCCTCAGGGCATAGAATACCACCAGTGTTGACATTAGCTGTGCCTACTAGCAATCTTGAATCAAAGTCATTAACTAACTGATTACTCTTATCCATAAAGGATTCTGTAATAAATGCAGTACTCTCAACTCCAGCATTAAACACTTTTGCGTTGATAGAAGGAGTGAAAGATATGTCATCTACACCAATAGTTATTCCTTGTCCAAGTATGGTAGGTGTACGTTTCTGACGTACGAAGAAGAATCCTTTAACATACTTCTTAAGTTCTGTCAGTACCTCTTTACTCATATTGAAATCTACAGCTAAAGGATAAACTCCAGTGTCACCACCTTTGTTAATCATATCACCTTCGAAGGCTAACCTTACTACACCTTTGCTATTCTCTAAATCAAATTGTGATTGAGGGATAAATCCTTCTTCATCATAGTCAACGTACACTCGCTTATCATTTCCATCGTAAACAGGAAATGAAGTGTACAGATTTGCGATATCGTTCTCATAAGTACCAGTACGGGTGAACGCGCCAATACCATTCTTACCACGTACATTGAATACCGGTGTAAGTGAATCATCCTTTTGAATGTAAACTACACCAAACCTATACATCTCTTTATTCCAGTGGCCAACATACTTATACACGTTAGTTGCGTCATAGTACTCGGCTTTACGAAGAGCATCTTCAAGTTCAACAGTGTTGTAGTTATGATCTAACATACCGATATTGTTATTGTTACTCACTGTAGGATATATACGTAGAGAAAGATCCTCCAACTCTTTATAAGGTATAGTCGGTTTATCGACGTTCCCAAAGAAGAGCATATTCTGAACTTGTGCTTGTGTTTTAACTTTATCGACAATGTTGTATTGAATGTTAAGCTCATCTACAGATATCTCAACTATGTCTTCTAAACCTGTTATTGAGAAAGCTAGTGTTGGCCCATTGACAACCTTTTTAGAAACTACTTTGTAAGCTTCTGTTATCTCCACTTCACTATAATCACTAGTACTACGTGTGAAGTATATATTTAAGTAATCGTAAGTGGTATCCAAGTTGACAAGATTGAACTTAATAATCTTATTCGTCAACTCATTTGCAAGTCCACCACGGGTTGAAAAAGGATCATTAACTTTACCCACGTAACATGAAACAATACCACTTTCTGTAATGATATCGCTTTCGTTTCCATCAGCATCAGCATATTTAAAATAGAACACATAGTTACCACAAGGAAGAGCTCCACCTTCATATAATCCTTGGAAGTCTACATAAGGTATTTTCTCTATTGTCTTAAAGAGTCTAGTACTCTGTTTCACTTTACTTATATCATAGATATTAGTATCGTTATTTCCCTTCCGATCAACGATTTCATATCGTTTATCTTCAATTGCTGTGAATCTAGTGTTTATGAGTTTAGGAGTATTTCTATCGTCATTTAAAATAAGATTTACTGTGCCATCATAAGATGGCTGTACAGTAATATCTACAGGTGAGTTCAGATCGAAGTTTAACTCTGAAGTTCTAAAATCAGTCAACTCACCTGTATCTAATCTTAAGTTATGTAGTGGGTTATACTCGTATTTCAAGTCCCCCTCTTGATTGAAAATCTTTGCTCTTAACTCAAAGTCTATGTCAAATAGAGGAAGAGGTAGGAAAGTTTTGCTATTTAAAATAGCGGAGTTAGCTCCTGCTGTAACTATCATGTTTTAATTATCATTATGTTAGGAATAAGATCAATAGCGTTATCTCCGCCATCACATCTACCCACTCTTGAGTTTTTACCAATCCATTCACCACCTGCATTTTGTATTCTAATCTGCACGTTAGTTGGCGTTATTTCAGTGCCGCTTGTTACTGGTGCTCCCTGTACAGTGAACATAGGTATGTATGACTGGTAGTTAGGATCGTCAGTAAATACTTTACCATGTGGGTATCTACCTGGAGTTAGAGAACTGTCTGTGGCCACTTGGTTCTCACCAGCAGCCATCTTAGTAACTATTGCATTATCTCCTGACTGAGTGATTACAGTTGGCGATACAGTTACTGTATCAACTGTTTGTTTAGTTGCAGTGATGTATGGAATGAAACCATCTCTTATTTCATCTTTGCCATCTACAATTATACTATCACCTAAGCGTGTTGCGATGTAGCCATTTACAAGTGCAGTAGTAAAATTAACTTTTAAAGAGCTGGTTGCTTTGAATATCACCTTAGATAGATAGGTAGGTATACCAGGAGATGTAGGGTTGAAGTTCGTAACTACATTAAATGTAGGGTAAGTTACAACGGTGCTCACATTCTGATTTACTTTGATATCCTGTGTTGGATAGTATGTATTAACAACAGCACTAACGTTACTTGCCACCTTCAAACCTTTCTTAGGGTCAGTGGTATCTACACCCCAGAAATCTTTCATAGTTGTCAAATCGTGAGTACGTGTGGCTCTCCATTCGCCATTATCTTTTCTCACCCACATGATCGATTGTTTCCAAGCTGCAGTTCCACTAGGATCATTACTCGCACAATCCCAATATCCATCTGCAGTATAGAACCAAGTACGCTCTTGAGAGGTTGCTAGTATAGCAGCAGTGTATGGACGAGTGGTAGTTAAATGTCCACCTAATGTAGAGTTTATGTCACCATCGTCAAATGCATGACCGCTAGTAGTATCAGTGTGAACACTACCATCAGTTTTACGTATATCAAGTTGGTATTTAGAGTATTTAGCTACTGCCGCCCTATTACCTGCAAATGGCCCTGTTGAGTTTGGCATATAGTAAAACTGCTGACTCATACTCACTTCTTTGTATACATTTGTAGTCAGAGTAGCACTTTCGACCGCTGCATATACGCTACGTTTAGTAGTAGTCTCAGTATCAAGCTGATAGTTTCTGCTATCAATTTGGCTTATCTCCCAGTCTGCAAAACTGTTAGGTGCGATAGTGGCATCCAAATCGTAGTTTTGATCGACTATCGTTGGTTTCGGTGTAGAAGATGAATTACTATCGTGTAATGTTGGTATACTCACCGTAACAAGCTCTTCCCTAAAGTCACCAAAGATCTTATCAATCCCTGTAAGTGTTAACTTGAGAGAGTACTTTCTGTTATTCTTATATAACTTAGTATGCTTGTAACCTAAAGTGGTTGATAATGGTGTACTGCTAATCTTGTAGTATTTACCTGCAGTGATTAAGTCATCTCTCTGAGTGGTTACCACTGGAACAGCGTTTATATTACTTACCTCTGATGCAGCCACGCTAAACTTAATCGCACTAAGATCAAAATCTAAAGTGTTAAAGTCACTCACATAACCTGGTGTTCCTTCACTTAATGAGTTTTGAGCTAAGTAAGTATCATTAAACATGGTATTAGTGTACAAACCTTTATATAGATCGTAGTGTGTATATTCAGTTGGATCCTGTGTTACATCCACATCAACCCCACTTATACGTACAATATAGAAATGATCCTTACGGAGAACAGATGTAGTTCTAATTAAATACGATGAACTCAACATAGTCTTGAGGTATGTTGTGTCAGTATTGGTGATAAGTTTACTTGTTGCTGTACCACCTCTTTGATTAGAATCAAACACTTCAGTGGTAGGTTCATCAATAAGCTGCATTACTACACTATTAATACCGTAGTATGTGGGATTGTCAACCACTTTAACAACTGAGTAGTCTGACCATGGATCATAGAACTCAACGTAAAGTGTTAGCCCATTGCTGTTGTTACCTTCAAATTTGAAATCGAAATCTACTTTTACGTAGTCTGTTCCTTGGTAATAACGATAGATGTTGTTTATACCACTACCAGTTGAAGCGTACTTACCTAGTTCTAAGTTAAAATCTTTCTTCAACTTAGGGTAGAGTGCATACTTAGAATAAGGAGTTATACTACCAACCAGTTTAGAATCAGCTATAAGTTCAGTGATATTAGCTGAAACCTTTCTGACATCAGAGGTTTTATTGATAAAGAATGAGCTTGTAGATGGTTCGGTGATATCAACTCTCACACCTTCAAAATCAGCGAGAGAATCACTAAAACCTACTGCTTCTATAACAGCACTCTTATCTTCTTCAGTACGACGAGAGGTGTCAACTACATTAATGTCGAAGCTGTCGAGTGTCTCCAAAGCTAAACCTACAGCAATTACACCTTTATTCTTCTCTTTAAAGAACACGTATTCGTTCTCTAAATCAGAGTTGATATCGACTAAGTTTACATCATCAGCGTTAATCTCACTAAGATTGTTATCATCAGTGATTTTATAGAACCTTAGACGAAATAGCTTTCTATCAGCAGCATCCTTCGATATATACTCATCCATTTTAGTTTTATTGTCTATTTCATCAGCAGCACTACCTACACTTGGATCATGTATAGTATATGTCACTAAATACTTGTCACCTGGATTTAACTGCATTAGTTCAGGTTCAACTAGTTTAGTTATAACTGATGTACGTTCATTAACCTCTCCCCCGGTGTTTACGGTGTAATCCGATGTTTGGAATTTGGCTGGCGTTAAGTTTTCAAAATCGCTGGTTGTAAAATCTCTTTCAGGTGATGGGAAGCATCCCACCTCGCATTGCCTAGTCTCTGGGTTCAGAGAAGTCACATATATAATACCACCATACTCTTTCATACCTACAGGTATGAAACCTGGAGTTAAACGTGCTCTCTCAACTTTACAGTTACCCATATCATTTTGAAGTACGAATTCAGTACCATTATATGTTATGATGGTAGCATTTAAAGCATCAGTGAGTACAGTGTTAGGAGTGGTGATAGGATTAAGATCCTTCATCATCCCCTCATGAAATGTATTCTGTGTTTGTTGTTTCATAATTAGTTAGTGTTCTTTGCCAATAATAACCTTCTTCTTCTAACTTGACACGAAAGAAGTGTTTTCTTAACCTATAAATCTTACATTCCTCGTAAATCCGATACACCTTCACCTCATCAATGATTGGTTTGTCTTTCTGCTTCTGATATTCTTCTTCAGTGAGACCGAAGTAATAGTAGCCATCATGTGGTACTTTTGCGAGTTTGTATATTAATCTAATCTTTGTTCTAAGCTTAATCGCCTTACGTAGTTTAAATCGATCTTCTTTCAGCATAACTTCACCGAAGTAGTAGTAAAGTTGTTCCATATTGTTGTATAGAAAGATGTCCATACAATTCAATCTGAATATACCTATCCTACTTAGTCCGTGTCGTACTATCATTCTCACTGAAGCTTTATCCACATCAGGGAACTCATCATATACCTTGTCAAGGTAATCCTTATAAGTTGTTTGTTTCATTAACAGTATTTAAAGCCTGTATTTACTTTAGTAATAAACATATCATAGAAGTTCTTACTTAGTTTGACTGGCTTGAATATTTGCACGTTCTTAAGCTTGTAAAATAAACCAAGCTCATAGCATGTACGGTCAGTCATTACTATATCAACTTCACTTAATTTACCGGCTGCTCTAGCTTTCTTAAAGCTATAGTCTGGAATTCTTCTCCAACGTAACTCCATTGTAGCTCTCATTGGGAACGAAAACACTGTTCCACCTTCCATCATTCCGCACATTAAGTGGTATAAATATCGTAAAAAGATCTTACGTGCCAAAGCCTTCTTATCTGAACATTTATACTTTCTTTTAACATTCCCTTCACCTCTAACCTTTTCGACTTTAAAGTCATTAAACAAATCATTAATTGTGGTTAGGTGAGGCTCTACGTATTTCTGTGACATTAACGAATAGTTTTAAATGACAGACCAAATCTTTTTCTATCCCAGCTACTCTGAACATTCAAGATGTTATCTATTTCGTTCTGGTTCAAATAAATTGGAGTACGGGCGTCATCACATGCGAATTGCCATTGCTGCTTGATAGCTTGTGACATCTCCCACGTTGATTTATCTTTACTGATCATTGCTTCTTTTTGTAGTGTTACATATGCACAATATTTGGCAATGGCATCAACCTCTTTGAAATTCAAGAGTGGTAAACCTTCATCGTCAACTATTACACCTTTATATAGTACACTCACAAATCTCTGAGCAGTTTTGAATACTAGTGTGTTATCTTCCATAGTATAGTCTAAGAAGTGGCCTGATTGATAAAGAGCTTCACCTTTATTAGATGCTTTCTCAATGGCGTTCTCAATATACTGATTAGTTTGATATAAGCGATCGTTAATCTCTCCTGTAGCACGGTGGACATCCTGTCCAGCACCTTGTACAGATTCTATAATATCCACGTTACAAGGTAGCGGTAATCTGCTATTTAAGCATTCACCTCTATAGTTGTATAGGTGGTAGTTTTTATTACCTATGTGATCCCAGGCATGAAGTGCTATGTTTTCAAACGCCTCATCTTTCATCTCTATCCCGAATATATCATTTAAGTGTGCTAACGCGCTGTAAAAGTTTCTTTGTTCCATTATGCTTTAACAGTTAAATCAGTTGGTGTAATAGGTAGGGCTCCTTGTCTATAGTACCTTAGATACTTCTCACTTAGTTTCGTCTCAATGTCAGCATCAATAAACGTAATGTTATTGATCTCTTCATCTCCACAGCAACTATAATAAGCTAATTGTCTAGGATCTTTAGGTATCACTCTAGCAAGTAAGGTTGTTAATGATGGACTCGCATTGAATATGAATGCGTCAATCATATTGTTTTTATTTGGTGTTGTATCCACCCAAACATAAGGATCATTGGAACCCCTTCTCTTGTGTTTATGCGTTTTAAAAGCTCGAGTCGTGTAGGTAGTATATTCGATTAAGCCATCAGTGGAGCCTATGAAATCTATTCCAGAATCAGCAAATTCTGTAATAACTTGAGGAAGTTCTATGTGTTTCAGCTTCTCAGTTTCTGATGGAGTACATGGACATCTTTCTAAAGATTCGCAATCAACAGGAATACACTTGATAGAATACGTAAGATCTTTCACTGGAATCAGGTTTCTACTTGCGTAGTCCTTTATAGTCTTCATACGTTCATTAATGATAGCGTCTTCTATTTGCTCAAGTGTTAGAGGCATATTAATACCTAATCCTCTTAAACCGCTAAATACGTTATTGTATA
>Ga0247815_10000435_pt1 | contig 32622 bp, 28 predicted proteins | sample UWRJL194509B1_FD_181014 | JGI IMG/M metagenome (GOLD analysis project Ga0247815, IMG submission 181014) | Plant litter microbial communities from Arlington Agricultural Research Station in Wisconsin, United States - UWRJ-L194-509B-1 | ecosystem: Environmental > Terrestrial > Plant litter >...
CGGTGTAAGGAAAACTAGTCCGGTATAACTTCCATAAAGGTTTGAGGCGAACGCTTTATCGAACAATAATGCTTTAGTCATGAAAAGCACCAGTATTGCACGCATACCGTAATAGTTGAAACGTTCCCACATCTCGGTAGCGAACAGTACGTATAATCCTTTTGGATGGCCTTTAGGAGAGTCGTGAATAAGCTCCGGCTTAAGGATTTCAGATTGATCCATAATGTTGAATTTGTGTTATAGTTTTTAAATTAAAAGTCTTGCAAAGTAATTCTAATTATTTATTAATCCCTGAAAAGGAATGAAATTAGAATTTTTTTGTGACGGGGATATTTTTGCTTTTAGGGTCAATATAGCGCTCATCCTGCTGGTTGGGGTCGTTTTTTAGTTCTATATTCTCAACAAGTTTCAATATAGTGCCTACCAGACGGTAGCCATCAAAACTGGAATCGGAGGCATAATATTCGTATTTTCCTTTCATTGCAGAATCAATGGGGGCAAGGTGGTCAAAGGCAATGAGTTGCTCTTTTTTATCCAGCCTAAGCGTCATTGAGTTTAGTTTATTATATTCAAAAATGATCCTGTTTTTAAGAGGTGCATTTTTTTTATTTTCGAAAACCGGTTTGCCGAAATGTACTTCGTTTTCGTTGAAAGACAGTATTTCGATCACTTTTTTTGAAGTTTTAGTGTTATTTCCTTTCCAACCCAATAGTGCATAAGCGGTTTTTTGGCCGGCACCGGTGAGGGGAATAACTTCGTAATACCGCGCGCCATACCATTGTTTATTGGTGGTGATCTGGTTATCATCCTTAAAATGTTCCGTATCATCTATCAGCGGGTACAATTTTAATGCACCGCTTTTTGTTGCCATTTGAATGGATCCAAAAAAGCGGTATGTACCGTCTTCAACAGGAATGTACCAGGAAAAAATGCGGAAAGAATTATCAGGAGATTTTACCAGGGAGATGGTTTTGAGTGAATCGAATGAATAATTGTAAGAAAAAGGGGTTTTTAGTGCATTTACCAGGAGTTTAATAAATCTGGCATTCTGTTCAAACCGAAGAATATTTGTTGGAGCGGCGTACATCTGGTTTGCGCCAAGTACCAGGGAGTCCTGGTACTTATTTAGCAAGGCCATATCGCTCTTACCCGCGTTAACTTGCGCCGAAACTGTGTTTAGGGCAGAGTTATAACACATTAAACATATCAAAAAGGATAGGTAAACCTTATTCATTAATCTAATTTTTCCACTACAATAGCACTTGCGCCGCCACCACCGTTGCAAATTCCGGCAACGCCGATTTTTCCGTTGTTCTGGTTCAAAACAGCGAGAAGGGTAACCACAATCCGGGCTCCGGAAGCGCCAAGAGGATGGCCCATGGCGACAGCGCCACCGTTCACATTGACCTGCGACTCGCTGAGGCCTAACTCTTTGTTATTAGCTAATGAAACTACGGAAAAAGCTTCGTTAATTTCAAAAAAATCTACATCCCTTAAATCTTTTCCGGCCCTTTGCAATGCTAGTGGTATTGCCTTTGACGGTGCCGTGGTGAACCATTCCGGTGCTTGCTGCGCATCGGCATAACCTAAAATTCTGGCAAGCGGTTTAATACCCAGTTCGGCAGCTTTATCGGCGCTCATCAACACCAGTGCGGCTGCGCCATCATTTAAGGTAGATGCATTCGCGGCAGTTACGGTACCCTCTTTTTTAAATACGGGTTTCAGGCCAGGTATCTTGTCGAAATTTACAGCGTATGCTTCCTCATCCTTGTCTATGGTAGTTACATTACCTTTGCGGTCCACTACCTCCACAGGGATAATTTCTCCTGTAAATTTACCGCTTTCCTGAGCGGCCTGCGTTCTTTTGTATGAACTGACAGCAAATCTGTCTTGCTCTTCGCGGCTGATGTCACAGGTAGACGCACAAAGTTCCGCTGCAGATCCCATGTGGTAGTCATTGTACACATCCCAAAGACCATCTTTTACAAGACCATCGGTCATCTGCCCATGGCCTAATCTGTATCCGGTTCTGGCTTTTTCCAGGTAATAAGGGACGTTGCTCATGCTTTCCATCCCGCCTGCTACCACAATATCGTTTTGGCCCAGTGCGATGCTCTGCGCGGCAAGCATGATTGCTTTAGTACCCGATGCACATACTTTATTGACAGTTGTAGCGGGAACATCTGGTAAACCAGCGAATTTCGCTGCCTGCGTTGCCGGTGCCTGTCCCAGGCTGGCAGAAAGTACATTTCCCATGAAAACTTCCTGAACCTGTTCTGGCTTGATACCCGATTGCTCAACAGCAGCTTTAATGGCAAAGCCCCCTAATTGGGTAGCTGAAAATCCCGCCAGCGAACCACCAAAGCTTCCTATTGGTGTTCTGAGGGCAGAAACAATTACTACTTCTCTCATTTGTGTTTATAAATTTGGTTGAGACAAAGCTAGTAATTTTTAACGATGGTTATTCTGTTTTGCCTGTGAGTTCTTTCAGGTCGGCTACTTGTGCATCCCTTACGCCGCCTGTGTTACCGGTACCACCTATTACCATGAGATGGTTATGTAAAACTACCGCGCCGGAATGGCTTCTGTCCGCAAAGTTTGATTTGATCATGGTAAAATTTCTTTTTTTTGTATCAAAATAGCCACTGAAATCTTTGTCGCTATAATCTCCGGTGATAAAGATAAAATGTCCGGATGTAGAGATACCGTTTGTTGCAATCCTGGCAGGTAGCTTACCAGCAGATTCCCATGTTTTCTTGTTAATATCATAAGCATAGATATGATTGCTGGTGTATTTCTGCGCTGCATTGTAACCACCAAAAACATATAAAATGCCGTCTACTACCGCGCCTGTTGCCTGTACCATCTCGGGCATATCCGGCAGCCTGGTAAACTTCTCGGTCAGCGGGTCAAACTCATAAACTGCGTTTGTTGCCCTTGCGGTGTTAAAATTTGTCATGTTGGGACTGCCACCAAAAATATAAATCTTATTCTTCCAAACTGCTGAACCTGAATAAGCCACTGGCAATGGATTTTTAACAGCAAGTGTTTTTACCTCGCCAGTTTTTACGTCTACCGACTGGATGTTTTCATTATATACATAATTCCGGATAGAGCTGAGTCCGCCAATTACATATATTTTGCCGGTTTCCTGAATATATGAAGCGGTTGCCTGTACCAGCGGCGTCAGTTTATTGGTTAAGACCGACCAGTTATTAACTTTAGGATCATACCTGAGCATCTGTCTGGAAATGCCTGTTCCAGAGAAACCACCTACCGTATAGGCAAACTCATTGTCGGTTACACATGCATGATAAAACAGGGGGAAAGGAAGTTCCCTTGCATTCTTGAAAATTAATTTATCCGAGGAATCTGCGCTGGAAGAGGTTACAGTGATAATGTTGCCCGAATGAGGAATTTTGCTGTGTTCAGCAGTAAATGAAGAGGTGATGATGCTGGCCGACAGGCAAAGCAACAGGGCGAGTTTATGTTTCATACTGTTAGATATTATGGTGATTAAAGCTAAAATTAGTCCTTATCCCTCATTGCCCCAGGACTATAACGCGCGAAAATATATCGACAGAAAGTTAGTCATTCTTTTAGTCATTCAAAAATTAAAATCAGCATAGTTCAAAATAAACAAAAAAAGAAATATTTGTATGCAACGCAGTAAGGCTTCCTGTGTCTCTTTTGCAAAATACTATTGCTGCGGATTAATGACGGAGCTGTAAATTATTGTACCAGACATTTATCTACCTCACATGATCAAAGGCTTCCACATCTCAATTTTTATAACAGGATTACTCAACTTTTTCTCCTTTTTTGCCTCTGCGCAGATGTCTGTTGGGACTGTCAGCGGTAAAGTGATTGATTCCGTTTCAAAAACCCCTGTAGAGTTTATTACTATTTCCCTTAAAAAAGACAAAGTCACTTTAAAGACTACCATAACGGATGCAGCAGGAAATTTCAGTATCACCAATACGCCAATGGGTAAACTGACCATACAGGCTATGGCTATTGGTTATGCCCCAAAAACAATTGAAGTTGAGGTAATTGGCAAAACGCTGGATGTGGGTAATATACCTGTAGTTCCCCAATCTAATAATCTAAAAGAGATTGCTATTACAGCCGACCGGCCGCTGATTAAACAGGAGGTGGACCGTATCAGTTATGATATTCAGGCAGATCCTGAAAGTAAAGTACTAACGGCCCTTGATATGATGCGTAAGGTGCCACTGTTATCATTGGATGCTGACGATAATATCAAGTTGAAAGGCAGTGGGAAGTATAAGATATTAATCAATGGTAAGCCATCAGGAATGATCAATCAAAGTCCGAAGGATGTGTTGCGGAGTATGCCCGCGTCATCAATCCAGAAAATAGAAGTGATCACCACTCCACCGGCAAAATATGACAGTGAAGGCTTATCGGGAATCATCAATATTATCACTTCCAAAAAGATTGATAATGGATACAATGGAAACATCAATATCAGGGAAAATGGGCCTGTTGGTGGCCCCGGTATAGGGGGACGGTTCACCTTGAAACAGAACAAACTCGGCGTAGCAGCTTATGGTGGCACGGGATGGTACATTTCACCCGAAGCAAATAATGTGAGCAGCAGGACCACTACTGGTGAGCAGGCCACCTCATTGTTGCTTAGCGGCACCCGGAAAATGGAAAACAACTGGCGCTACGGCGGGGCCGAGCTCAGTTATGAACTGGATAGTTTGAATTTGATTACGGCAGAACTAAATCCTTATAGTGGATATAATGATCAGACCCTGAACCAGTTCTCTACTCTTCGTCAGACCGGTACCGAGGAGATAGCTTATCACCAGCTAACCCATAATAATTATTCCTGGAGCGGTCTTGAAGCTTCTTTTAATTATCAGCTGGGCTTTAAAAGCAATAAAGAAAGGCTGCTTACTTTCTCCTACAAATACAGCAACTTCAGCAATCCTGTAGAGAACATATTAAGTTTTACAGAAAGGCTGAATTTTGCCAGCCCGGATTATACCCAGAATAATGATAGCCGGTCTAAAGAACAAACCTTCCAGCTCGATTATGTGCATCCTCTGAAAAAAATCAATATTGAAGCAGGGATCAAGGGTATACTACGTGACAACAATAGTGATTTCCGTTACGAAACGCTGAATGCAGTCGGTGAACCGGTGATCGATCCGGAAAGGACAAACAAGTTCAATAACAATCAGGATATATTTGGCGCTTATAATTCTTATGGGATTAATCTGAGCAACTGGAGCTTTAAGGCCGGGGTCCGTTTAGAGGGCACGCATGTAAAAGCCGATTTTATTAGCAGTGGCGCTAACGTTAACAGCGATTACTTCAATGTTATACCTACGCTATCCATTAATAGAAAATTTAAGGACCAGAGTAACCTCAATTTTGGATATACGCAACGGATAGAACGGCCTGGGATCAGTTACCTCAATCCATTTGTAGACCGGTCAGTGCCGAATCTGGAGTCGACGGGAAATCCAGATCTGGAAGCGGTATTGAGCAATAACCTGGAACTGACCTATAGTAAAGCCAAAAAAGGATCTATAAATGGGGGTATCAGTTATAACTTTGCCAATAATACTATACAGAGCATCTCAGTTTATAGTGAATTGGACCAGATCACGCGTACCACATATCAGAATGTGGGAAAGGACAAAATGCTGACCGGTAGTCTGAATATCAATTATCCTATCACGTCCAAATGGGATATGAGTATCAGCGGTAATCTTGGTTATAAATGGCTGGAGGGATCAATTAATGGCATTGCTACGAAAAACAGCGGAACTACAGGGAACGGAAACGTAAACACTTCATATAAATTTGAGCATGAATGGAAGGCGAGTGCCTCTTTTAGTTATAGCGCTGCGGAATTATTATTACAAGGGAATTCCAGTTCATATTATTTTAGTTCTTTTGGTGGAAGTAAAGAAATTGTGAAGGGCAAACTGACACTTTCCGCATCAGTGAATAATCCCTTTTCTAAATTCAGGTATTATACTTTCCTCACCGAAGGAACGAATTTTGTTCAGACTTACAATTCGCAAAACTATTATAGGTCTTTTAGGGTAAGTCTGAACTGGAACTTTGGAAAACTATCTGATGAGATTAAAAAGAGCAAACGCAAAATCAAAAATGATGATGTCAAGAGCAGTGCAAATTAGGCTAGCCTTCAACGTTATTTTCTTAATTTTAATTTTTTAAGAACTATCATTTTCATGCAGTACAGCTGATTGGCAACTTTGATGATACGTTGGTTATTCGCTCCTTCTTTTTCACGTATCGCGATCAGCACATCTAAATATTGCAGATCACTGTCTATATTTTTTAAGTGGCTTTCCAGATTTTTCCCTAACATCACATCAGCCCATAAATCTGCATAGGCACTAATGATATCTTTTAGAACTGGCGACTGTATTGGTGTGTGTTTCGTATTCATAACTTTAGATTTAAAACCACACAGCAATTGCAGTACCCGGTAAGTATATCTGCGCTAAAAGTTGTTTCATTAGCGTTTATCCGAATTTTTAACGAAATTCTCGCATTCAGGATCACCAAAACGATAAGGTTTATTTTCAATACGACAGGCTTCTTAAATTAGCCTCCATTGATAACCGTGTTAGTTTGCCCTGTTGTTCTCAGGTTGCACAACTTGCCTGTTCTGATTTCCGGGTTTTCCATTTCTCCCGAACCTGTAGCTGGCCGTAAGCTTGTAATAGTTGTTTCCGTAGCTGCGGTGATAGTAGATCTGCGTGCGGCCAACATTGTAGTCGCCCTCAGAAATATTGTTGTTGAAAATATCGTTAGCCGTTACGCCAATTTTCATCCTGTCAGCGAAGAAAGTCTTTTCAATCCCCACCGTGATCATGGATCGTTTTACGTCATGCCGCAGGTTGTAATAGCGGTCGCCCAGGTACCAGGCAAGCAATTGAATTTTAATACCATGGTTAAGGCTAAAGGTATTGCTCGTATATAGATAAATCTGCGGCCTGCTTTTTCCGGTAGCAAAGCCATAATTGACATCAACAGAACGCGAATAGACGAGATTAGAAGTGTTGACTGATTGCCACCAGTTCCCAATGGTAAACGGTCTGGTTAGTGATAACAACCAAGAACGGTCGGCAGTGATGTTAATAGGTTTCAGTACGTAATTTTCCTCTCCGCTCCCCCGCAGCGCAGCTGCTGTCAACTGGTCGCTTGTATAGGTAAACCCAAGTTTCAGTTCCGTTTTATCCAGCTTAGCTGCCAGCTCAAACGCATGTGAACGTTCTGGTACCAGGTCTGGGTTTCCTTCAATGGTGGTGAAAGGGTCCTGATAAATCACAAAGGGATTGAGTGCCTGGTACCTGGGGCGAATAATTCTTGAGGTATAGGAAGCACGAAGGCCAGAGCTTTTTCCTATTGGATATTCTATCTGAAGGTTAGGGAAAAGATTGGTATACCGCCTGGTGGTGTCGTTTCCTTTATTTGTATTCAGCTCATAACTGGTACGTTCTGCCCTAACACCAAGTGCAAGGTTTAGCTGCTGAATTTTGGTGGAGAAACTTGTATAAGCCGCTGCAATCTGTTCTTTGTACATGAAGTTACTGGAGAGCTGTCCGTCAATTTGAAATGGCCCGTCCTTTTGATCGGCAGTAAAAAAGGTAGTCTCTGAGCTATTAGATACGGCGCTGAATCTTAAACCCGCTTCCAATTTCGACTTGCGGCTCAACATCTTCGTCAGATCTGCCTGCAGGCTCTGGATTTGTAATTGATGATCAGCATTATTTTGCAAATATCGTGGTTCAGGTCCCGAGGTGATACCAATGTTTTCTTCAATGAAGTCGCCGGAGGTATTTCCATAATGGCTGTGCTGCCCAATCGCAGAGATACTGGAACCGAGGGTATCAATTGTGTGGTTAACATTCAGCGTAATTATAGTATTGTTCCTCAGTTCGTCACGTAAAATCGTGCTGGTGTACTGGTTTGCATTTAAATTTGTTGTAATGGCGTTTCTGCTAATTACTGCACCTCCCAGTTTGTCGCGGTTTCCGCTAAACGCAAAGGATACGGCTGTTTTCGGTGAAAGTGTATACCGGGCACCAAGCCCGTAATTTGTATAAGTATTAAAATCGCGGTTCCAATCAGTTGTGAGCACAGAATTTAAATATTCTTCCTGGGCTGGGCGGGTTCGTGTGGTAAAAAGCAGTTCCCTGCCACTTCCTTTTAAAACACCCAGGTTGCCAGAGATAGCCAAACTTTTGTGTGTGTAACTTAGGTCCAGAAAGGTATTGGCATTTGTACCTGCAAATTCCGAGTAGGTAACATGCTGGGCAATATTTCCATTAATTCCCTGGGTGCCTGCTATTTTTGTTGTAATATGGATTACCGCACGCCCGGCAGCATCATATTTGGCGGAGGGATTGGCAATCACTTCAATTTTGGTGATCTGAGAAGTAGGAATGCTTGACAGGCGCTCAGCAGGCACAATGCTTCCGTTGAGGTAAATGATCGCTTCACCTTTCCCTTGCAGGTAGATTGTTCCTTCAGATATGTTTACACCCGGGGTTCTGGAAAGAATTTCAGTTACTGAGCTGCTGGTAGCAAGGATGGTTCCCGCAACATTAACCACAAGATTTCCATTGTTTCCATAACGCAGGGGAGGCAATCCCGACTTGATTTCTACCTGCCTCAAAGTCCTGCTGTTTGGCCGGGGAACAATGATGCTGACACCCATACTGGCAACTCCGTTATAACGCAATGATATTGTGGTGTCTGCAAACAAAATAGAACTCAATCTCAACTGAAAATTATAAAGTGAGATTCCATCAACCTGAATAAGACCTCCGTTAAAACCTTCCTTGCGGATAATATTACCAGCAGAGTCCGCCAGTACAAAATTACCCAACATGGGTTGCCCGCCGCTGTCAGTAATTTTCGCATTGATACTGGTAATCTGTGCAGAGAGCATTTGTGAAAAAAGAAGCTGGAATAAAATAAATAAGGCCGGCTTTAAAATATCTGTCATGTCGCGTTTTTTGGTTCGCTTCAAAACTGATGAGAAAATTTATCACAGGGGTGCAGGAAACGGGAATCAGGAGTACGGAATTATAATTCCGTACTATTTGCCATTGCAGACTTTTGCTGATGGGAGAGGGGTGTCATGCCGGTATGCTTTTTAAAGGCAGCAAAAAAAGTTGATTTGGAATTAAAGCCAACCTCGTATCCTACCGATTCGAGGGTCAGTTTGTTATTACCTGCTATCAGGATACAGGCGTCTTCAATTCTGTAACCGTTCACATAGGTTGTAAAATTGTTCTCCAGGTAATCGTTTAATAGTTGAGAAAGCTGATGTGGCGAAATACCTACCATCCTGGCTAAGGAGCTCAATTTAAGATCAGGATCTTTATATATTTTTTCTTTGGCCATGGTTCTATCCACTTTTTCAATCAGTAGCCTCGCCATTACAGGGTCCAGTTTGCGGTTTGTTGTTTTTTCCGGGATGAACTGGAAGAGATCGTCTGTTTTTTTCCGGTACAGTAAAATGAAAACTGCTATATAAAGCATAAAAGAAAATACGATTGCGCCGTTGATACAGGTAGAGAAAGGTGCTCCGCTAAGGGACAGGATATAAAATCCGAAGATGAGGAGGTTTCCACCGTAGATCGTTAACAGCCATTTTTCCCGCGCTTTAAGCGTCTGGTCTTTTTCAAAGAATTTTACAATCTTGTCTTTTATGCCATATCCGGCTGAAGCCAGAAATGTGAACCACTGTATATAAACTGTCCTGGCAATATATTTACACCAATCTGAGGAGAGCACTTCGTAAGGCCTGATGAGCCCAACCAGCAATACCAGGGCAGACAAGCCATACAACATAAACTTCCAGTTCCTTTGCATTTGATTCGTCCCCGATGTTGCAGCTTTCAGAAAAAGATAAAGGAAAGGCCCGATAAAAAATGATGCTGAATTGCCAATTTGAGCATAAATTTTTGACTGCAGCGGATTAAAATATCCAAAAACAGACATGCTTAAGGAAATACTCATAGCAAGTATCATTGCGCCAAGAAAATAATTGCTGAGTAGTTTTTTCCTGGTGAGGAAGAAAAAATACAGGCTTAGTACCACGCCGTTAAAGGTGCCGAGTGCCCCAAAGAAAAAGAGTAGCTGCTTTCCTAAGTCCATATGTTGCTTTACTCAAAGATAAACTTTTACGGTTCAAAACATTAACCTTTTAGAACAATTTGAAGCAGTTGACTTTGCAGTACATTACAAATCTGGCTATGCCGTCAATGAAAGTTGTCGGATATTGTCTGATGCTTCAACTATATTAATATTAAGATGGTTATTATCTGATTCTTTAATATATATGTAAATAGAAATCAACCAACTAAGCATGAAAACCAGAAATACGTCTTTCATTTTTGTTCTTTTTTTAATAGTAGCCGGTTTAACCGATCCGCAATTTGCTGCCGCCCAGAGTGGTGCCTGCACCATAGATCATGATCACGAAGCTGAGGATGTGGTAGAACCTTTTTTTATCAGGCCTGCCAATAGCGCCAGACTGGAAGGCGCGGCAGAATTACCTTTGAAAGGTAGCAGAAGCTTTAAGCTGAATACTACAGAAGGTACCTGGCTGGCACTGGATGTGAGTCCAGATGTAAGAAAATTGTATTTGCCATGATGGGTGATATTTATGAAATGCCATTTACAGGAGGTAAAGCAAAACAACTTACTTCGGGCATTGCATTTGATTGCCAGCCTAAATATAGTCCCGACGAGAAGTCGATAGCTTTTATATCAGACAGGGATGGTGCTGAAAATGCTTACATTATGAATGCTGAAACGGCAGTAGTAGGTAAACACATTACAAAAAGCCGTGATGAATATTTTCAGGGTCTGGAATGCGTACTTATGCGTTAAGCATCTTTCCGATGAAAGCTTACGTCAACAAAGTGATGAGTGCACAAAGCGGAACGCAGGGCAGCTATTTTGCCAGCAGTACCGGACTGGTTTATACCAGTACTGTTGGCGGGTGTCTCGGCTGATATTGCCTATACCGTGGTGTCACGAGTGGTGAATGGGGTAACTTCTTTAGTACCCGTATTCATTTCTCCGGAAACACTAAGCGGCAATGTAGCTGCATCGGCTACCAAGTTTTCGGCAAAGGTATTTGTTCCTGCGGCGACTGTTCCTGCATACCTGCAAAGCTCGTGGGCAACTACCCAACTGGGAGCTGTAACTGCGGTAACCGTTGCAGCAATACCAGTAACAGGTGCAACCGCTGCTGCAGCTGTTAACAATTCTGTAGACATTGTAGAAAATGGAATTTACGGTTTTGTAAACGAAAGTGGTAAAAAAGGATATATTAGAGTTAAAACTATAACAGCAGGCATTTCGGGAGCAGTTACATTTGATGTAATGGCCCAGCCTTAAATAAAAAATAAACCTATCCTAAATATAAGGAACATGTTTAGGATAGGTTCATGACCGATAATAAGAAATAAAGACTAATGAAAGTAGAAGAAATAACTGGTACAGAAGCAGTAATTGCACAGGAGAAGAAATACGGGGCGCACAATTATAGTCCGCTGCCAGTGGTACTAACAAAAGGGGAAGGTGTTTATTTATGGGATATTGAGGGGAAACGTTATTACGATTTTCTTTCAGCATACAGTGCCGTTAACCAGGGACATTGCCATCCTAAAATTATTGGTGCCATGATTGCCCAGGCCTCGAAGCTAAGCCTCACTTCGCGTGCCTTTTATAACGACAAACTGGGCGATGCGGAAGAACTGGTATGCAAGCAGTTTGGTTATGACAAGGCATTGTTCATGAACTCGGGATCTGAAGCGGTAGAAACTGCTATTAAACTGGTGCGCAAATGGGGATATACAAAAAAGGGCATTGCACCTAATACCGCCATGATACTTGCTGCTGAACGGAATTTCCACGGCCGCACAACAGGGATCATTTCATTTTCTACAGATCCTTCCAGCACGGATGGCTTCGGACCTGCAAATCCGGGTTACAAGGTCATTCCTTTTAATGATCTGGAAGCTTTGGAAAAAGCATTAATCAGTCATCCTCAAATTTGTGGATTTCTCGTAGAGCCTATACAAGGTGAGGCAGGGGTATTGATCCCTGATGAGGGATACCTGAAAAAGGCACATGAATTATGTATAAAATATAATGTAAAACTCATCACAGACGAGATTCAAACAGGTATTGGCCGGACAGGAAAAATGCTGGCCAGTTATTACGATGACGTACACGCAGATATTCTGATTGTGGGCAAAGCCTTGTCAGGCGGGGTATTGCCGGTATCGGCTGTCATGTGTGATGATGAAATAATGATGTGCATAAAGCCTGGTGAGCATGGCTCTACTTTTGGAGGAAATCCTGTCGCAGCAGCGGTTACTATTGCGAGTATGGAGGTTATGCTGGAGGAAAAGCTGACTGAAAATGCATTTGCGATGGGTATGATCTTCCGCGAAAGGATGACCGCTTTACAAGCTAAATATCCTGAGCTGATCAGTGCTGTCAGGGGTAGGGGATTGTTGAATGCTGTTGATATCATTCCTTCTGAGACTTATGGCTCAGCATCAAATGTATGTTTAATGCTGATGGAAAAGGGATTGTTATGTAAAGCCACCCACAAACATACTATCCGGTTTTCACCGCCATTGGTGATCACCGAAAGCCAGATGCTGGAATGCTGTGACCTCATCGCGAATGTAATGGCCGGTATATAGTGACTATTGCTTGTTTGATATTTGATGAACCATAAGAAAGTATAAGTATGAAGATATTCAGATTAGCCTATAAATTTACTGCGGTTATGGCTACTGGTATGCTGCTTTATGGCTGTAACGGTAAACCACATCAGTTGGCAGACTCCGTAGTTACCGGGAAAATATGGACAGGTGATCCTGAACATCCCTGGGCAGAAGCTATGGCCATTAGTGGCGATTCTATTGTTGCCATAGGCGATTTATCTGAGGTAAAACCCTGGATTGGCAGCGGCACCAAAACAATAACCGCAGACACAGCTGGATTGATAGTTCCCGGCTTTATCGATAGTCATACCCATTTTATTGACGGGGGCCTCAAGTTGTCGTCTGTACAGTTGCGTGATGCAAAAACACCCAAGGAATTCATCAGGCGGATTGCAGATTTTGCGAAAACCGTTAAAGCCGGTAAATGGATTACCGGAGGCAGCTGGGACCACCAGAACTGGGGTGGCGAGTTGCCGGAAAAAAGCTGGATTGATTCGGTTACTAAAGATAATCCGGTATGGATCAACAGGCTTGACGGACATATGCTGCTGGCCAATAGCCTGGCGCTGAAACTTGCCGGACTAGACGATAATGTAAAGGACATTAAAGGAGGGGAGATCATCCGTAAAAACGGAAAGATCACCGGTTTGCTGAAAGATAATGCAAAGGAAATGGTCAACAAAATAAACCCTCTCCCTGACGCAGAACAAAAAGACGCGGCACTGGAACAGGCCATGAATTATGTAGCTTCTAACGGTGTTACCTCAATTGTATGTGTAACAGGTACAGGTTATGGCAATTACTTTGATGTTTACCAACGTGCACATGATAAAGGTAAAATGATCACCAGGATCTATGCAGTTTCAGAACTGGAAAACTGGCAACAACTGGCTAACCAAATCAAGTCAAGTGGGAAAGGTGATAACTGGTTGAGCTATGGTGGGGTGAAAGGATTTGTAGACGGATCTTTGAGTTCCCACACAGCTGCTTTTATGCATCCTTTTAGCGATGCGCCTACAGATTCCGGCTTTTTCGTCATCCCTGAAGCCTTGTTGTATAAAAGATTGAAGTCGGCAGACAGTGCTGGGCTGCAGCTATTTGTACATGCTATTGGAGACCGTTCTATTCATACATTGCTCAACATTTATGAGCGTATAGAAAAAGAAGACGGTCCACGTGACAGAAGAATGCGGATGGAACATGCCCAGCATATTCTGCCAGCGGATGTTGCACGCTTTGCCAAATTAGGAATTATTGCCAGCGTGCAGCCCTACCATGCCATTGATGATGGCCGTTGGGCAGAAAAAGTGATAGGCCATGAACGCGCAAAAACTACCTATGCCTTTAAGTCACTGCTTGACGCAGGGGCCAAACTTACCTTTGGCAGCGATTGGTTTGTAGCGCCGGCTTCACCCATGCTGGGTATCTATGCGGCGGTAACAAGGAGAACGCTGGATGACAAAAATCTTGAAGGCTGGATCCCAGAACAGAAAATCACTGTTGAACAAGCTCTGAAAGGCTATACTATCCAGGCAGCCTATGCAACTTTTAGCGATAAGCAGAAAGGTTTGCTGCAAAAAGGTAAACTGGCAGACTATGTGATACTGGAGAAGGATATCACTAAAATAGATCCTGTACAGATTAAAAACGTTAAAATATTGAGTACCGTTGTTGGTGGAAAAGAGGTTTACAAAAACCCTGTGAAAAAGTAGAAAAATGTATAGTCCAAGTAAGTATAAAATAACTGATGAGGCCATTATTGAGCGTTTCATCAGGGCAAATGGTTTCGCCACTCTGATTACTGCAGGTGAAGAAGCCCCAATGGCAACACATATTCCACTCGAACTGGAGGAAAATACTGAGGGAAAGAAAGTATTATGGGGCCACCTCGCAAAGGCCAACCTCCAATGGCAGGAGTTTATTCGGCATCCAAACGTGCTGGTAACTTTTATGTCAGATCTTCATCAGTACATCTCATCGTCCTGGTATAATTTCCCGGAGGCACCTACCTGGAATTACATGAGTGTACATGTATCAGGCAGGATAAAAATTCTTGATGAAGAAAGCAAGTGGGAATCGGTACGCCGGCTCACATACCGCTACGAACAAGGGAATACAAATCCGGTGTCCCTGGATGCATTACCTGAAAAGGTTTTACGCCAGATGAATGGCATTGTAGCATTTGAGATTGAAATCCTGAAGACAGAGGCGGTGTTTAAGATGAGCCAGAACAGGGATGAAGAAAATTTCAGCAGCATACTCAGCCATCTGAGAGGCAGTAACGATGTGCGGTCAATATTAGTAGCAGATATTATGGAAAACATCAGGAACGGCGCAAGCTAATCCTGGTGTTCCAGTTAAACTGCATTATACAATTCTGTTCTGTTCACCCTGAATTTTTTCAGGTATTCCCTTGGTGCAATACCTGTTATTTTTTTAAATACCTTATTGAAATTGATTGCGCTGTTAAATCCTGTAGCATAAGCAACAGCAGATATTCCCTCGTCATCTCCTTTAATAATTTTTACGCAAGCCGCATTGATCCTGATTTCCTGTAAAAAGGTAATATAGGTTTTGCTCGTATGCTTTTTAAAATACTTGCAGAACGCCTGTGGTGTCATATGGCAGAAATTTGCTACCATATCCAAAGAAATATCTTCTGTGTAATGGGCCAGTGTGTACTGGTATATTTTGTTGATCCTGTTGCTTTCGGCAACGGGAATAGTTTTGCTATTGCTGCCAGATGAAAGTGAAGTATACGCATTGAGGCTAAGGCTCAGATAATGTAGCAGTTTCATGAAATTCAGCAATCGCGGCAGACCTGTTGTATTTGCTACCTTTCTCAATTTCATCTCTACGATTCCTTCGTTCTCACGTGGGATCTGGAGGCCGTAATTGATTTGTTCCACAAAATTCTTAATCTGATCCAGTTCCGGGAGGTTGATCAGGTTACTAAAAATTGTTTTCACGTCAAAGTACAAGTGGATTGCCTGGGCACTGCCATCTTTCATCTCCTCAAAATAAGATTCATCCGAGCGGAAAATATGAGGCTGATTGGCACTGATAATATAAATTTCACCTGCTGAAAAACGCTGTGTGTAATTGTCAATGATCAGCGTTCCTTCACCTTTGACGATCATCGTAATCTGCATTTCATCATGGCGATGAAAATAATTGTAAGAATAAGGCAGGACATCCTCTTCAATAATTATAGAGTCATTACTTGCGGGGACTGCAAATTGAACTACTTTCATCATGGTATTGATTAATTTAGGTTATGTAGATTGTTTTGTCGTATTCCGGTGCCCGATTGTATAATGCTGCTGATATTAGTATTGATAATCCCTGGATATTCCTCTAATTTAATGAAAAATGTTAAATAATGTTAATATTGGTTTAGTAAAACCCCTCTCAATCCTAGTTTTAGGAAGAAGTAAACAATAATGGAAGGTAATTGGATAATTTTGGATAAGTTTTTTTTGGCAGATAATAAAATCAGATAGGTAAATAAATTTATTGGTTGGATAATCTATAAAATATTGATGCACTTGCTTAATCTTCATTTTAGTTACATCTTTCTCCAATAGAGTTATGTTCATAAAGGCGCCCATGATCATCTTTGTTGTGTAAAAACAAACAACAATAGTACGGGCTACAGGTATTCATAAAAGAACAATAGAAATGGATTTAGAAAAAACTATAGGGGAGTGGATTGCAGTGAGCAACAGTTACGATACAGAAAAATACCTGTCATTTTTTGCTGAAAGTGCGGTGTTAGATGATCCGTCCGTAGGCAGGAAATTTAACGGGAAAAAAGGTATAAAAGAATATTTTGACAGCTATTTTATTGGGTATAAAACCCAGACGAAAAAAGTCGCATTCATTTTGATAAGCGAGAATGAGGCCCATTTAGAAGTAGAGTTTACAGGTGATTTCCCTCAAGGTAAAATAGGGGGCACTTTTAATTTTATCTTTGATGAAGGACTAATCATGCAAATGACAGCAGATTTAATCTAACAACCTTGTAAAACTGCAGTAAAACCTGTCATCTCTATCATTATGTGCTTGTCAATCAAGTTCAAAGTTATGGCCAGGCTGTAACATTTTAGGGTGAATACCTTCTAATAGCTACAAGACGGATGCATCTCTCCGTTTTGGATACAACTTAAGTATAATTGGTTAATTAGTCCTCAGATGAACACAGCAACTTTGTATAATCGTTTACTACTAAACAAAACTGACATGTCAGAAATCAGCATCGGTCAAAATGGAACTATATTTATTGTTGATATCAGCGGCTACACCAGGTTTGTAAAAGAAACCGAGAATGCTATAGGCGTACTTATTGTGTCTCAGCTTTTAGAGGAAATTATTGCTGCAAATCAGCTTGCTTTTAAGGTATCTGAAATCGAAGGGGATGCAATCCTTTTTTACCGTTACGGAAAACCTTACCCCGTAGAAGTGATAGTGGAGCAATTTGATGTCATGCTTAACGCCTTTAACAGGAAGATTGCTGAATTTAAATTATGTACTGCAAGTGTTGCACATCTATCCATCAAAGCGGTTGCACATTATGGCGAAATTGGACAATTTAGTATCGGAAACTTTCAGAAATTGTATGGCAAACCGCTGATAGAGGCGCACAGGCTTTTGAAAAATACCATCCACAGAAATACGTATACACTTATTACCAGGCAGTATATTGCTGCTTGTCCGGCTGATAAAATTGAAGCATCCGTTGGCATTCAGCAGTCAGAAAAATATGATGTAGGCGAGCTTTCTTATACGTATTTCACTTATCCTAATATAATCAGGAAGACGCAACGCCCTGAAATGGTAGTCCAATGGACTTAAAGATACTTTAAATTGATTTGTGAAGCATTTCGGGTGGCTATTTGTAAATGATCTAAATAAGTCTAGATTTGTAAGTGTTTCACCTTACTTTATTTGCAATGCACCATTCTTCAACTCTTCAAAGTTTTAATAGGCTTTGTACCCATTATTCTGTAAAGACTTTAATTTTTACTGCCTTTCTAATCGTTAACCTGTGGATGTCTGCTGCCTCATTTGCGCAAGAGACCAATAGTGCCAGTGCCTCAATATCTGGTATGGTTAGTGACAATGAGGGTAGTCCGCTCAAATATGCGAACATCACTTTAAATGGTGGCAAAACCAACCGGACAGATGAACAAGGAAAATTTACCTTCAGCAATCTAGCTGCGGGCACTTACCGCTTAAATATCAGTTTGGTGGGGTATCAGCCTTTAATAAAACAGATAGAACTTTATGCCGATAGTACCATCAATGTTTCTTTTATACTTCAGGAAGCAAATGCACTCTCGGAAGTAATTGTCACTGCAGGAAGAAAGCCTGAGAGCCTGAAAGATGTGCCCTCATCGGTTACGGTACTTAATGCAAAAGCGATTAAAGAGCAGCTGAATGTGAACCCTTCCATTGCCGCCATCCTGGGGAACACGATTCCTGGTTTGGGTACTTCCAGTAATAAGGCAACCAATGCGGGACAAACCTTAAGGGGACGTCAGGTATTGGTACTGGTCGACGGTATTCCTCAGTCTACTCCACTGATGAACGGGAGCCGCGACATCCGTACGCTGGATCCTGCGGTAATAGAGCGGGTAGAAGTCATCAAAGGTGCGACCTCCATCTACGGCAACGGGTCGGCTGGTGGTATTATCAATTTTATTACGAAAAAGCCTGCTACCGACAAGGCATTTAGCGGTACCACCAGCATGGGTGTTAATGGTAATCTGGTACACCCTTCAAATACGCTGGGTTACCGTGTTTCGCAAAGTTTCTCTGGCACCATCAACAGGTTTTCTTATGTGGCCAGCGGTACCTATAACTATACCGGCGTACTCAAAGATGCCAAAGGCAATGTGAATGCACAGGCTGACGGGCTTGGTGAAAATTCCCTTTACAATGCATTTGTTAAACTGGCCTACAAAGTGGATGATCATAGTGAGATCGTTGCATCTTATAACCTGTTCAGAAGTGTACAGAATACGGATTATGTCAATGTAACTGGTAAGTATGGTGTAACACCTTCCGTTGGGCAAAAAGGGGAGGATCCGGGCGAAGCTGCGGGAACACCTTACAACCATAATGCCCTTGTTTCTTATCATAACAATGCACTTCCATTAAACAGTTCGCTGGATCTGTCTGCGTATTACAACGGTTTCATATCAATGAACCGTTACGTAGCGTCTGCCACCGCATGGTATGGTCCAGGACAAACTAAAATTCAATCTTTCAAAAAAGGCGTTCGCCTCACCTTAAATACACCCTGGAAGATGGGAAGCTTTGGCGAAGGAGAGTTAACCTACGGGCTTGATGTGCTGAACGACCGCACCAATCAAATTCTTACCGATGGACGTGTGTACATCCCCGATATGAAAATGCTCAATGTTGCGCCTTATGCACAGATGAAAATAGACCTGCTTACCAATTTTGTATTGAAGGCAGGTATTCGTTATGAAAATGCACGTGTTAAAGTCAACGATTTCAATACCATTGCCAAAGGGCCAAACGGTGAAGGCAGTATTGCAGTAACCGGTGGTGAAATACCTTATCATGCAACTACATTCAATGCAGGTTTGCGCTATAACAAATATGATGTATTTAACCCTTTTATCAGTTTCTCACAAGGATTTGCAATCAACGAACTTGGCCGTATCCTGCGTAGTGCAACAAGTGGTACACTCGAAAGCATCAACACAGATCCTATTGTAACCAATAATTATGAAGCAGGATTCAGCGGTAGGTTGGGAATAGTGAACCTTACCGCTTCTTATTACATCAGTACATCCAAACTGGGTGCCAACCTGGTTGATGTTGGAGGTTTTCTTGTACCACAGCGTGAACCAGAAAGAATCCACGGTTACGAAATTACTGCCGATGTCAATTTGAGCCCGCAATGGACAATAGGCGGAAGTTACTCGTATGTAGAAGGTAAAGCTGAACAGGCAAGCGGTACAAAAGTATATATGAACGGCTTACGTATAGCACCGCCCAAAGCAACCGGTTATCTGGGATTTAGTCCTTTAAGTTCTCTTGACATGAAACTGTTCTGGGTTTATACCGGAAGCCGCGATCGTTTTGATGTGCGTGCCAACGGATTGTATGCCAACAGTGAGGGTGCGGTAGAACCAGTTAGTATTTTTAACCTCTCTGCAGGTTACAGGATAAACAGCAAGTGGTCGGCAGGTCTGGGTGTAGAGAATCTGCTCAATAATTCTTACTACCCGGTAGTGAGCCAATACCGTGCTATTGATGCCGAATATGTACGTGGAAACGGTGCCACCATGAGCGTTAACGTATCTTACAGTTTCTAACGATGGTGCGAAAGATATTTTTTTGGTTTCATAAATGGTTGGGCCTGATCACCGGTCTGGTTGTTTTCATTGTTAGTGTGACTGGTTGTATCAATGTGTTTTCCGATGAGCTGAAGGAATTCTTTTACCATGATCGTTTTTATGTAGATCAGCATTCAAATTCGGGCTTCAAACCATTCAGTTCGTTACGCAGTCAGGCGCAACAAGCCCTTGGGCCAAAAATTAAGATTTCACGTAGTGAGATTTATCCTGCCAAGGGCAGGACATGGATTTTCCGGGCCTCGGTCACCAATAAAAAAGGTATAGGTTACTGGAAATATAATAAATATTACTACCGTGTATATGTGAACCCTTATACGGGAAAAGTGGTGTACGTGGAAAATACGCTCAATGAATTTTTCCAGCTGGTACTCAGCCTTCACCGAAATCTGCTGCTCGGTGATACCATAGGCGGTTTGGTTACAGGAATTTCCGCATTGTGCTTTTTTGTTTTACTGTTGAGTGGCTTGATCTTGTGGTTCCCGCATAAATGGACACTCAAGGCTGTAAAAAAAGGTCTGGCTTTTAAGCGGGGAGTAAGTAATAAAAGGTTCAACTATGACCTGCACAATATATCCGGATTTTATATTCTTATTCCTGCTTTACTCATTTGTATCACCGGACTGGTATTTGCTTTTGACTGGGCTGATCAATCGGTTCAATATGTAGCCAATGGAGCTAATGCCCCACAAAAGCGGGTTATACCCTTGTCTACACCAAATAAAGTCTATAATTCAGTTGCAGCTGACGAAGCAATTGCCGGGCTGTTAAGGGTCCATTCAGGTGCTGATGTGTTTTCAATCCGCTTCAGGGAAAAGGATACCGACCCACTTGACGTTCAGGTACGGTTGGCGAAGAACCGGACACACCTGTTTGAATGGTATTATTTTGACCGGAACAATGGTCAGCTGTTAATGAAATACGGTAACTCAGCTATCAAAGGTGGGGAGAAATTTAGAAGCATGAACTACGATCTCCACACCGGGGCTTTTATGGGGCTTCCTTCCAAAATCTTTGCTTTTCTTGTTTCAATGATATGCGCAGCAATGCCAGTCACAGGTTTTATCATGTGGTACAATAAAAAGGGCGGGAAGCATGCCATGTTAAAAAAACATCGTTAATTATCCAGATATACAAGTAAAAGATGACTTACTACCATTGTACGCATCTGAACACAAATGTTCGTTTCCGAACATAGATAGTGGCTGGAAACACCATTTTAAGTATTTTAGACTGTTTTTGTTTATGGCATCAGGATGGCTATATGGAGGACAGATTCAGATTTTATTATGCTTCAACATCATCTTTTACTCATATACAGGAATTTTAAAAGGTATAAAAATTCCTTTTTTATCAATTTGATAGGACTTACAGCCGGGCTTACCTGCACTTTGATGATTTACTTATGGGTAAATGATGAACTGCAGATGGACAAGTTCCATTCGAAGGGCAGCCAGTTGTACCAAATGATGGAAAATGAACAAACAGAAGCAGGAATCAATACGACTGATCAGACAGTAGGGGTCCTGGCCCAGTCTTTACTGGCAGAAATGCCGGAGGTTGAAGACGCGGTTGCGGTTTCGCCCTCTTACTGGATTGTCCAGAGTAAACTTTTTGTGAAAAATAATACAAGTGTAGGCGGGGCCGGGTTATTTGCCGGGAAAAACTTTTTTAAGGTTTTCTCTTACCCATTGCTCGCAGGTAATATCCAGGAAGTTTTAAAAGCAAAGAATTCCATTGTGATTTCCAGCCAAATGGCCATGAAATTGTTCCATACCACAAATGTGCTGGGCAAGGAGCTGGTGTGGGAGAACGCAGATATGGATTCGGAGAACCATGCACTGATTACAGGTGTATTTAAAGATCTACCTTCAACCTCTTCATCACAATTTGATTTTATTGTTTCTATAGACTTACTGATGGGCCCAAATTCGGGTCTCTTGAAATGGAGCAATCATGGGCCAAATACTTTTGTTGTGCTCAAAAAAAATGCCGACCTGGATGCCTTTAATACTAAAATTAAGGCGCTTATGAAGTCAAAAGGGGAGGAGCGGCGGGAGCTTTTTATACGGCCATATGCAAATGGATACCTGTACAATAAATATGAAAATGGTAAACAGGCAGGGGGCAGGATAGAATATGTAAAGCTTTTTTCCATCATCGCAGTTTTTATTCTGATTATCGCTTGTGTAAATTTTATGAATCTGGCTACCGCCAGAGCATCTATACGGATGAAAGAAGTGGGGATCAAAAAAGTAATGGGTGCAAGCCGTGGTTCATTAATTATGCAACACCTATCAGAATCCCTTTTGCTTACTTTCACATCCCTTTTCATATGTCTCCTTTTGGTTGAACTGTTACTTCCGCAATTCAATAGTATTACCGGCAAACATTTATCCCTGCATTTTAACTTCGAGATGGTGCTGATACTCACTGGGATTGCCTCGCTGACAGGAATATTGGCAGGCAGCTATCCTGCATTGTATTTGTCGGGCTTTAACCCTGCCGCTGCGCTAAAAGGAAAACTGACCCACACCGCCGGGGAACTGTGGACCCGTAAAGGACTTGTTGTATTCCAGTTTACCCTTTCGGTAGTGCTCATCGTAGCCGTGCTGGTCGTTTACAAACAGATTGAATTTGTGCAGCATGGAAATGTAGGTTATCAGAAAGACAACGTTTTATATATTGAACCGGAGGCTAAACTGAAAAATAATGCGGGCGCTTTCATCGCTGCCATCAAGAATATCCCGGGAGTAGTCAATGCTGCGGGTATGAACAAAAGGTTTATCGGCGATTTAAAATCTACCACAGGGGAATTTAACTGGGAAGGCAGGGATCCCAAACAGCAGATCGCCTTCCAGCATGCGGGTGTAGCCAATGGCTTAATCGAGACCATGGGGATGGAAATGGCCAGGGGACGTGCATTTTCGGATAAATTTGGATCTGACAGTCTCAAAATCATTTTTAATGAGGCAGCGATTCAGGTAATGGGATTAAAAGAACCTATAGGCAAGGTTTTCCGTTTATGGGGCGAGGACATGCAGATTATCGGTATCTTGAAAAATGTCCATTTTGAATCGATGCATGAAGTAGTCAAACCTATGTTCCTCCTATATGATGCCCACCATACCAATCGGATAATGGTGAAAATAAAGGCCGGAAAGGAAAAGGAAACAGTAGAGGCGCTCCAGCAGCTACATAAAGATTTCAACGGCGGGACTACCCTTGATTACAGGTTTCTGGACCAGGACTTCCAGGAACAATATATTGCCGAAAACAGGGTGGCATTATTGTCCAGGTATTTTGCAGCACTTGCAGTTATCATTTCCTGCCTCGGTTTATTTGGCCTGGCCTCTTTTACTGCTGAACGCAAACTGAAAGAAATTGGTATCAGAAAAGTGCTCGGAGCAAGTGAGTGGGGAATCGTTTACAGCCTGTCTAAAGACTTTATCAAACCCGTGATAGTCGCTATCCTGATTGCATTGCCGTTGAGTTATATCCTGACTAAGCAGTGGCTGGATACCTTTGCCTACAGGATAGACCTGCAGCTGTGGTATTTCGCAGGAGCGGGCTTTATTGCCTTATTGATCTCCTGGATTACCGTAAGCATGCAGGCCATAAAAGCAGGGACAAAAAACCCGATAGAATGCCTAAGAGAGGAGTAAATTAGTTCGACAAATCATTGTTTTCGATGCCCACTTTGTTACGCCTGATTTCATCTTTCAGTGCACCGAATTTATAATTCAGGCTAATGTTAAATGACCTGAAATAGTTATTGGACTGGTATACCTGATTAAATGCGGGACCGCAGGTGCGGTTAACAACAGTTCTGTATTTGGTAAAAGGATTTTTTATACCACCTGCTATTCCAAACCTGTCTTTAATAATTTCTTTATTGAAGTTGAACGCAGTGTAAATGAAGCCATTGGTGCGGCCCTGCAATCCTGTTGGACTATGGCTATTCACGCTCAGGTCGGCGTTAAAGGCCCAGCCGCGTTTAAGGCGAACTACATTTGATAAGGTAGAAGCGTACATGAGCAGGTTATTATTTACATTAATGCCATCAACCTTGCCCGCAAGCCATAGGTACATGGCATTCCCATTTAGACTTACCCGGTAAATGCCTGCAGAATAGCCGAGATTAAAATTTAAACCTAAACTGCTTGACTTGCCGGTATTGGCGTAGGTAATTTGGCTTACCTGGGTTGCCGGGTCAAAGTTGACCACCTGAAGGTCCAGGTTATTGACAAACGAATAATCCATGCCCAGGGTAACTGATACCTTTTTGTTGATTCCATACCCCAGCTGAATATCATTCAAAACCACAGGACGCAGGTAAGGATTTCCGGTGATTTCATAATTCGGGTTAGAGCGGTCAACATAAGGATTAAGACGATTGATGCCAGGCCGTCTTATCCTTTTTGAGAAGCCCATATTGATGCTGCTTTCGTTTTTAAAGCGTTTATTCAGGACTATAGAGGGCACAATGTTAAAATAACTCTGATCAGCAGTTGTGGCTGTACTTATAAATTCGGCCTTAATCCTGGTTTCTTCAATCCGCGCCCCGGCGTTTATATTCCAGCTTCCCAGGCTAATCTGGTAAGAATTGTAGGCACTAAACACATTCTGCGTATTGCTATATTCATTCGAAAGACCAGGATCCAGCTCAAACTGGTTATTGGAGGAATTAAAAGATTTGTAAGCAAAATCACTGGTGTTTTCGCGTAAAATTCCTTTCAGCCCACCTTCAATATTCACATTTTTTAAAGGCATATTGTAATCGATCTGAAAGCTGTGTTCCTTAAATTGCTGATCATTATCCTGCTGAAAATCGGGGGTGTTAAGATTCACCTGGTTACCAAAGCCCACATCACCACTCCTGTTTGCTTCATTGGTGCTGAAGAGATATGACAATGTAAGTAACTGATTCTTCCTGGCTTTAAACCCTAATTCGTAGTTGATACCTGCTTCTATTCCATTACCTGTAGCCCTTGCGTCATTCCGTAAACTGTACTGCTGAACAATATCTGCTGTAAGAATTGATGACTGGCCCGATTCATTGTGGTCCCTGTTACCATTGTAATTGATTTGTGCGCTAATCAAGTTAAGGGTGTCTATCTGGTAGCTCAGCGCCGTGATCAGATAGGCTGTCTTGCTGTTTAATTTCTGGTAGCCTTGCTGGTTAAGCACAAGTGGATCATCTCCAGTAGTAAAACGGTAACTTGAATTACGCGTTTCAGGCGTTTTGTTGACACTTGCGCCCGCATTTGCTGATACGCCAAGTTTACCAGATTTAGCCGAAAAGGAGGCTCCCGCACCCGGTCCGCCTACGGGCCCGCTCTCATTGATATTCACGGTTCCGGTATACCCATCGTTGATCCTTTTATTAGTGATAATATTAATGATACCGGCTAACCCCTCAGCATCGTATTTTGATGGCGGTACCGTAAGCACCTCAATCCGGTCAATAGTAGAAGCAGGTATACTTTTTAATACCGCCTTTAAGTTATTTTCTAGGCTGGCAGATGGTTTGCCGTCAATCATTACTTTAAAACTTGAATTACCTTTTAACAATAAGTTGTCCTCTCCGTCCAGTGACAGATAAGGCACTTTACGCATAATCGTAAGCAGGTTATTGCCTTTGCTATCGGGATCGGCTTTCAGGTCATAGATTACCCTGTCGGCTTTTCGCTGAATAACTGGCCGGTCTTTTTTAATATTGACTTCTTTTAGCGTCTTCACCTGGCCAAAACTGGTCATTACAGCGAAGTTTATGCACATGAATGAAAGGTACCATCGTAAGGCTTTTAATTGGTTCTTCATGATTATCGGATAAGAAGTGTGAGAAAATCTGGGCATAAGAATTCCCTAAGGGTAAAAATTCCCTTAAAAAATCAGGTGCAAAAATGTTTAGCTGGAGTTTGGGAAAGGGGGATTACAATTTCTTGCTATTGCTGTTTTTCTGCAACAGCAGGTAGTAGGCGAGGAAGCCAGCGCCGATAAAAACTATTTCAAGTCCGTAAGGCAGAGGTGAGTTTTCGGCACTAAACGGTACAAACTCCATCACAACCAGTCCCATACCGGCAAACAATAGAATTATACCCCATTTAAGGGCTTCGCTACCAGACGATAACAGCGCCAGGAACTTCAGCCCGGTATCATCCAGGGGGCCCGACTCAATAATTCTTCTTTTAAGCCTGTAATTATACAGCGCAAGAATGAAAATAGCTACCAGTGCAAAAAAAATGATGACTACTATAAATGGCATTAACTGTTTCATATTGATTTCTGATTAAGTGATTTGCTACAGTAGTCTGCAAAACATTGCGGCCGGTTGCAATTATATATAAAATTTTTAATTAATTTCTGCAACCGTTAATCCACTTTTGGTGACTACTGTTATATGTTTGATGAGAAGGAAATTGTAAAACGAATATTGAAAGACGATTTCCGGGCTTTTGAGTTGCTGGTAAAGCAATATGAAAAGCTGGTATTTTATGTTATTCACCGCTTGGTACAGGGTCAGCACAATAAAGAAGACATTTGTCAGGATGTGTTTATTAAAGTTTATCAGAATCTCGGTAAATTTCAGTTTCAATCCAAACTGTCTACCTGGATTGCCCGGATAGCGTATTTAACGGCAGTAGACTATACCAGGAAGGATAAGAAGGAGCTCTTTTCCGAATATCCCGATGACATTGACCGTTATCATTTTACAGATGAAAATCCGGAGGAAGGACTGATCCAAAAAGATTCGGCTGCATACATTAATCAAATTATTGAACAAATGCCAATCCAATATAAAACCGTAATCACTTTGTATCACCTGAACGAATTTTCATGCGCTGAAATCCAGGATATTACCGGTATACCTGAAGGAACAGTGAAGAGCTACCTGTTTAGGGCCAGAAAGCAGATGAAGGAGATGTTGCAAAAGGATATAAACAAAAATGGGTTATGAAAGAAATGAGTGATGAAGAACTACAGTACCTTGCAGAGAAGGGTGGTCTGAATAATAACAACCTGAGTTTAAAAGAAGAGCAGGACTTGCTGGCTTACCAATCGTTATTTAAAAGCCTGCAGACGGAACCGGCTGAAGGTTTACCCTTTAGTTTCGCTGCAAACGTCCGCCGTGCAGTGCAGCAGCAGGCTGCTTTAAAAGGCGATCTGAAATTCCAGTTTATACTCCTGTTTATTTTCACGGGTATACTGGCGGCAGCCTTTGGACTGCTTCATCTCGTCAGTCCTGCCGCGGCCGACCAGGTGACGAGTATTTCGCCAAAATTCAAATGGAGCGCAGGTCTGGCAGTGCTGGTTTTCTGGTGCCTGAATTTCTTCACAACCGGATTTGAGCAAAAGAACACCATGAGTAAATTGCAATAAGACAACGATTGGGCATTGGCAGCAAAACGCATATGGGCTGAATTAGGGATTAGCGTTATCTACAAGTTAATCATGCTAAACTATTTCTTCGCTTTGATGTTGTTATGTTAACAATCTGTAAAATATGGGTGTATTTGATAAATTATTTGGAAAAAATGGTATGCCTGATGCCGGTAAAAATGTTGGAGCGGGGATTTTTGATAAATTTATTACCATGTATAAGCCTTCAGAGGACCTCATTAAACCCACGCAGCAGATGCTGGATTGGTACCAGGATAAATTGCCTGCTGAACTACTTCAATTTTGGCAGGCTTATGGTTTCGGAAATTATGGTAATGGTCTGATCAAGGTAGTAGAACCTTCAGGTTATATGGATAGTTTTTACGCCTGGACGGCTAAAAGAGACTATTCCAAGCTCCCTATTCTGGTTTCCGCATTTGGGGACACCTTTTATTACCGTAAGCTGACGCCTGATGATGAAGATGTAAGCTTGCTTGATATTCATTATAGAAAAATTGATGTTTGCGAATACAGCCTTAAAGGTTTTTTTGAAAAATATATTGTTAATGAGGAACTTGCCGCCGTTCTTTTGAAAAAGGAACTTTTTGAACAGGCCATTACAAAGTTAGGTGTACTGAAACCTGAGGAAATTTATTATTTCCAGCCAGCGCTCATCCTAGGTGGGTCACAGGATCCCAAATACTTAAGCAAGGGGAGTGGTAGTGTTCACCAGATGGTGTTATTGCAACTTGGTCAGCAACAAGGTCTATAAAGGATAGGTGGAATGCATAAATTACGTAAAATTATTTTAGGTCGTTCGGAGCACAGTTTGATAACCTCTGCGTTCTCAACGCCTTGGGTCCGCATATAGAGCGGAATTTTGCTAAGGAAAAATGCGGCCTATATCTGTTGCGAACGTGGACTCAACCGGGACATATAACGATTGTGCTACGAGCGAGCCCTTTTTTAGCTAACTTATGCCATCGATTTTATCAAGATGCCTGAGAACAAAATTACTATACGTCCATTGCTGGCCATCCTGGCATCCATATTAAGCGTGCAGATAGGAGCTGCCATAGCAAAAGACCTGTTTCCGGTTTTGGGTGCAGCGGTAACAGCTGCGGTACGAATCGGATTAGCAGCATTAATTCTATTAGTTGTAAACAGACCCAATTTCAAGGCGTTAAACAGGGATCAATGGAAGGCAGTTATCCCGTACGGCTTATGTCTGGGAGCTATGAATTTTATATTTTACCTGGCCTTGTCGCGTATCCCCCTAGGTATTGCAGTCACATTTGAGTTTATAGGACCTTTACTGTTGGTTGTTCTTAGTTCAAAAAGGCTTATCGAGTTTGTTTGGGTATTACTTGCCTTAGTGGGCATCGCTTTGATGACGCCCTGGAATAATACCAATATCGATTTATTAGGTGCCGGGCTGGCTTTGCTGGCAGGTGCTTTTTGGGCAGGATATATTGTTTTGGGGCAAAAGGTATCTGCAGTATTGGATGGTAGACAGGCCGTCACCATAGGAATGCTATTTGCCTTCGTAATAGTATTACCATTCGTTTGTACCAGTGATGGCATTTTCAACTTTAATATTACTTTGCTTATACCAGGTTTCGCCCTGGCATTATTTTGTAGCGCAGTCCCTTTTTCTTTAGAAATGTACGCACTTAAGTATGTGCCGACTAAAACATTCAGTATCCTGATGAGTATGGAGCCAGCGGTGGCGGCCATCTGTGGATTGATATTTCTTAGAGAGCACCTTTCCGTGCTGGAATATGCCGCGATTCTATTAGTGGTTATTGCTAGTGCCGGGGCGACTATTGGTGGCAGTAAAGACGTCCTTATACAGGCAGAGTAAACCAAAACGTACTGCCTTTGCCCAATTGGCTTGTCACTCCAATTGTTCCACCGTGCCTTTTGATAATTTCGGAGCTGATATATAAACCAAGTCCCAGACCTGCATATTGTAAACCAGTAATATCTGCGCGGAAATACCGGTCAAACAGATGTGGTTGTTTTTCTTTGGGTATTCCCGGGCCCGCATCAATTACCGATAAGCGGGCATTGCTGGCTTTCCTTTCAATTTTTACTCTAATTATCTTTGAATCTGGCGCATATTTAACCGCATTGTTAATAAAGTTAACAATTACCTGGTCAATCCTCGTGGCATCAGCATCTACCTGTAACTCCAGATCTCCTTCGGTAACAATATGATAATTACCCGCTAATCGTATATGATTACAGCAGTCTTCAACCAACTTAGCTAATGTAAACTGGCTTTTATTGAGGTGTAGCTGACCTTCCGTCAGTTTATTTGCATTGAGCAGATCTGCGATGAGGGTATTCAGCTTGTTTAAACTTTTATTTGCTTGAGTGATCAGCAAACGCATCATCTCACCAGAGGAGGGCTCATCTTTTATTTTGTTAAGCAGCTGAAGTGAGGCCTTCAAACTGGTAATCGGAGTTCTCAGCTCATGGCTGGCCATGCTAATGAACTCGTCTTTCTGCTGCGTGGTTTTTCTTCGGGTGGTAACGTCCATGAAAGTACCCAGGCCTCCTGTTAGCTGACCATCATTGTCAAATATCGGGGCGGCATTGATTGAAATATAAAAGGAATCTCCTTGTGGTGGCTGTACACCTATCTCGTGGTCATATACCGGCTTGCCCGTCTGCATTACGATAGACATGGGATGTTCTTCCGGGGGCAATGGCGTCCCATCCAACCTCAGGTTCTGCCACCTTGGATCATCGTAAGTCCTGCCTTTGATCTCACTTTCTGTAAGCCCAAGGATTTTTTGGGCCATTGGGTTGGCATAAATCAGGTTGCGTTCGGTATCAATGATACCAACTCCTTCCGCCATGGTATCCAGAATTCGGGCTAAGTCATCAGTTTTTTGCCGTAATTCCTCTTGTACCCTATAAGATTCCGTTAGAGCTGCTTTAAGCTGTTTCTCGCTATCCTCGAAATTTTTCCGGTACGTGATATCATCTAATACAGTAAAACCATAAGTGACTCCCTGATCGTTAAAAAGTATAGTGGTTACGTCGACCCATACCCTAGACTTATCCTTATGAAAAAGACATGCTTCAAGCTTAAAGAAGGGAAGTTTTTTGTGCCATAGTGCTTCCTGGAGGTGGTGCCAGTGTTCAATGTATTCCGGGCATGCATAGTCAAGTATTTTAGTGCCTTCAATCTCCTCCTCAGAATAACCCAATAAATCACTGAGCGCCTTATTCACCTTGAGTATGCTGAGGTCAGCATTTATAATTTTGCTGGCCGCACTTGTTAATTCGAATATGCGCTTAAATTTATCGTTACATTCATCAAACCGTATTTTATAATCTGTTTCCCCGTGCTGCATGCCTTTTTTTGCTGATCTGATTTGATTAACACAATAAATGACCTGGGGTTTAGAAATAATTTATTAAATTTTTATCGCTTCAAATTCATTCTATAGCCTAAGAGAGCTTATCAAAACTTAAGCGCACCTGGTGTGTTAAGCGTCTAATGGCAAAATATCATATTGGTTGTTCGGGCTTTCATTATAAACATTGGAGAGAAACATTTTATCCGGCTAAACTTCCGGTAAAAAAATGGTTTGACTACTATAGTCAGCATTTCGATACTTTGGAGCTCAATGTTACTTTTTATAGATTTCCACAGGTACATACCCTGGAGAAATGGTTTAATGAAAGTCCTGATCAATTTAGTTTTGCAGTCAAAGCACCCAGGGTTATTACCCACTTTAAAAAGTTTAATCACACAGAAAGAATGCTGGATGATTTTTATGATACTGTAAAAGAGGGTTTGAAGCACAAATGCGCATGTTGTCTGTTCCAGCTTCCACCCAACTATCTTTATAGCGAGGATAAACTGGAAAGGATTGTGGATGCCCTCCATCACGATGTACAAAACGTAGTTGAGTTCAGACACGAATCGTGGTGGCGAGATGACGTGTTCAGTAAATTGGGCAATAAGAAGATCAGTTTCTGCGGGATGAGCCATCCATCCTTACCCAGAGATATTGTTGACAATACAGAATTTTTTTATTACCGGTTCCACGGCGAGGATAGCCTGTATGCTTCCAATTATACTTCGGCGCAATTGAAGCGCTATGCTAACGAGCTGAAGGGCAATGTGAAAATCAAAGAGGCATATGTTTTTTTCAATAATGACATCAAAACTTATGCGGTATACAATGCCCAGGAATTAGGTGGGATGATGTAAGCTTTTTTCATATTTTACTACCTGGGAATTCTTATTATTTGTCTTTGCTCAATAAAAGCAAGCTATCTAAATTTGAATAGGGTTCAATCATCGCGTTTTCTTCCACGGTACTGTAGTAGATGTTTGTGTGCTTGATATGTAATAGGGGCTTTTTGTGTTTTCTAAGAAAAACCACCAAGGTATCTGACGAATTTTGTGAGTATTTTTTTTCAGACATGCCAGCGTAAGCAATTGCACTGCCTTGTTGCAAATCGCCTTTATAATTTTTTAACACAATGCCAGAAAATATCTTCGTTGCGCCGGTAACAGTATCTACTTTTTTAAGTTGCAGCGAAATGATAATTGTAGCAGTGGCCTTAAGATCTAAAATAAATGCTTTTGGAGGGATGGATTCATCTGATTTAAAATAGTCAGAATCCGTCAGGGGCAATGACTTTGCGGAATTCTTAGTCCTGCCGGGTTGGCAGGCCAGCAGAAAAAGGCAGAAAAAGTTAAGAAGGATGACGAGCTTTTTCATAAGTTCCATGCCAGTTTAGAATTAGTAATTGCTATTTAAAAAATTGGAATTCTTCCAACCGGCTATCCAATTATCTGCAACCATGTGAAAAAGATCTTCATCAGTTTTACTTTTAAGAAGGTCCAAACCAAAAGCTACATCCTTCAATAACCAATTTTTACTATTTAGTGTAAGCCATGCTTCCCTTAGTGCATTTCTGGATAAATAATGGCTGAATAATTCTTTCTGATTTTTACTTTCAATCAGCCAGGAGGGTATATGTTCAATTGAATTTAATTTTTCTACTGGCGCTATTTCAAGGGAGCAGGCATTTTGTAA
>Ga0247815_10000437_pt1 | contig 32563 bp, 24 predicted proteins | sample UWRJL194509B1_FD_181014 | JGI IMG/M metagenome (GOLD analysis project Ga0247815, IMG submission 181014) | Plant litter microbial communities from Arlington Agricultural Research Station in Wisconsin, United States - UWRJ-L194-509B-1 | ecosystem: Environmental > Terrestrial > Plant litter >...
GTATAAACCCAGAAAAATGAACATCAGGAAACTAATCTTACAAGGTGAAGGTACCACACTGGATTTTAAAAAAACGATAACCAATAACGAAAAGATTGCGAAAAGCCTGGTCGCTTTCGCCAACAACAGGGGTGGGCAGCTGCTTATCGGTGTAGCAGACGATGGCAGTATTAAAGGCGTAAAATCTGAGGACGAGGAAAAATACATGATCATTAAATCCGCACACCAGTATTGCAAGCCGGCCATTGAACCTGAATTTGAAGAAGTGTATGTAGATAACAAACTGGTATTGGTGGCCAAGATTGCACAAAGCGATACAAAGCCCCACTATGCAATGGACGAAAATAAAAAGTGGTGGGTATATTTTCGTGTAAAAGATAAAAGCATACTCGCAAGTAAGATCATTGTAGATGTGCTTAAAAAGGAACACCTGCAAACAGGACAACTGATCAGTTATACCGAGCAGGAGAAAAAATTATTACAATACCTGGGCGACGAAGGCCGCATTACCTTAAAACAGTTTAGTAAGCTCACCCGGTCATCACATAAACAGGCCCAGAAGATCCTGGTAAGTTTTATACTGGCAGATCTGATCCAGCCCCATACATCCGAGAAAGAAGAATATTTTACCATGACTCACACAAAATAGAATTACCTTTGTCGGTCAGACCACAATATGCTTTATCCACTTTATATTAAATACAAGCCCTATTATACTGACAATCTCAGACTTGCTCTTCCTATTGTAGTTTCACAACTTGGCCATACCCTGGTACACCTGGCGGACAGTGTGATCGTTGGCCACTTTGCGGGAACTATTCAGCTGGCTGCTGTTTCGCTGGTAAACAGCATCTTTATGCTGATACTCGTAGTGGGGATTGGTATTGCTTATGGCCTTACTCCTCTTATTGCACAGGAAAACGGACGCAAAAATCAGGATGAATGCGGTAAACTCTTATCCAACAGTCTGCTCATCAATATATTCACTGGAACCATTCTGTATCTTTTTGTCAACTACGGGACATTAGCTGTAATCGATCGCATGGGCCAGTCGCCAGAGGTGGTTACCTATGCTAAACCCTATTTGCATTACCTTGGACTATCGATTATTCCACTGATGATCTTCCAAACCTTTAAACAGTTTGCAGAAGGGCTTGGTTTTACAAAACAGGCCATGTACATCTCCGTATGGGGCAACCTGATCAATATTCTGGTGGGTATTGTATTTGTAAAAGGAATGTTCGGCATCAACCCGATGGGTGTAAAAGGTGTTGGCTTGAGTACCTTGATTGACAGGGTACTGATGTGCGTGGTTATGTCTTTTTATGTTTTCCGGTCAGAGAACTTCAGGTCCTACCTTAAAAATTTCCGTCTTACACATTTTGACCGGGTTACCAGCCTTAAAATTTTCAAGATCGGCGCTCCTGTTGCACTGCAGTATTCTTTTGAAATCAGCGCCTTTAGCGGTGCGGCCATCCTGATCGGGACAATTGGTGCAATTGAACAGGCTGCACATCAGATTGCCATTAACCTTGCCGCAGTAACTTATATGTTATCAAGTGGGATCGCATCCGCTGCTACCATCAAAACAGGCAACAATCTTGGTAAAAATAATTTTGAAGATCTGCGTAAGTCTGCAGTGGCAAGCTACCATGTAATTCTGGTATTTATGGTCCTCACCGCTACCCTGTTTGTACTGGCAAATGGCATTCTGCCATATATATATACAGAGGATCATACTGTCATCGCCATTGCATCGCAGTTGCTTATTATTGCTGGCTTCTTTCAGTTATTTGATGGTACACAGGTTGTTGGACTTGGAATTTTACGAGGTTTAGGTGATGTCAATTATCCTACCTTTATTACATTTTTTGCCTACTGGATTATCGGTATTCCACTGGGATACTTTCTTGGTATCCAGTTGCATATGGGGGTTAATGGAATTTGGTATGGCCTAACCTTCGGACTGCTGACCGCTTCAGTACTATTATTTTTCAGGTTTCAAAAAAGGACACGGTTGCTAATTACACATCCTGGCTGATCTGCGGGTTAACTTGCTGTTAATAAATAACGGATTGCTACTGTGGTCCTATATTGAAACTATAAATAAGTAGAGCCAAGGGGAATATTTAGCGTGTTAGGCTTGAATTTTGACGGTAGGTTGACATACCAAATAGATCTTTGTATGTTAGCAGCCCCCATCCATATGGAAGAACCCATGCGCGGTTATCACCATAAAACGCAGAGCGAAAACGAACTGGTTACTTTGTTAATTGCACGCGACGCAAAAGCTATGGAAGAACTTTATGCCTCCTATTCCGTTGCCCTGCTTGGAGTGATTTCAAGAACAGTAAAACAGCAGGATCTTGCCGAAGACATCCTACAGGAAGGTTTTTTAAAAATATGGACCTCTATAGAAAAATATGACCCCGAAAAAGGGCGCTTGTTTACCTGGATGGCCAGGTTGGTTACCAACAAAGCCATCGACCATTTACGGAGCCGCTGCGAAAGCAAAACCATGAAAAACGAAGATCTCAGCTGCCGTACAGTTGAAATTAATGCGCGTTATCAGATCTGGTTCCATCCGGAGTTCATTGGCATCAAGCAGTTGCTCAATTCACTTAGCCCTGAACAAACTACAATTATAAATATGGTTTACTTTCAGGGATATACACAGGTTGAAGCGGGAGAAATCCTGAACATTCCTTTAGGGACTATAAAAACAAGGATAAGGACCTCCATTAGAACGCTAAGGTCATACTTTTAAGTTTTGAATATATTTACCTTTTTATGGTATGCTGTTTGTTTGGCTATAGAAATTAATTATGGCCTCTTCAAAAAATTCCATTTATAGCGCACTTGCGGCAAACTTACTTATTGCCGTCACAAAATTCGCCGCAGGGTTATTCAGTAACAGTGCGGCGATGATTTCTGAAGGAATCCATTCGCTGGTAGACACAATAAATCAGGTACTCTTATTATTCGGTCTTAAACGTAGTAAGAAACCAGCTGATGCATCCAGGCCATTTGGATATGGCAGGGAGCTTTACTTCTATTCCTTTATTGTGTCCATTTTAATATTTGGTTTGGGTGGTGGGATTTCTATATATCAGGGAATCATCCATATTTTAGAGCCCGAAAACCTGGGTGACCCTACATGGAATTATGTGGTACTTGCACTCTCAGTTGTGTTTGAAGGAACTTCTTTAATTATAGCGGCAAAAGAATTCAATAAAGTGCGTGGCACTGACAGCTGGTGGACGGCTATCGTCAAAAGTAAAGACCCATCTAATTTCCTGGTGCTGTTTGAAGACGGCGCGGCTGTGATTGGTTTATTCATCGTAATGATTTGTATGTACTTCAGTCATCGTTATGATATGCCCGAGCTTGACGGACTGGCATCACTGCTTGTAGGTTTACTGCTTGTTGGTGTGTCGTTGATCCTGGCTAGGGAAAGTCGCAGCCTCTTGTTGGGCGAGGGCATTTCCGACGACTCCCGTCAGAAAATTACAGTCATTACTGAGAAAGATCCTTCGGTATCTAAAGTGCTCAGGATGATTTCATCTTACCAAGCGCCTGAGGATGTGGTGCTGATGCTCATCGTTGCTTTTAAGGAGGATCTGGATACGCACGAGATTAATGAAGCTATTGAGCGGATCCGTACGGATATCAAAAAAGAGTTCAGCCTCATCAATTTCGTGATCATACAACCTGAAGATATCACCCACAAGTTCAAATTTTAGTACAAATAATTACAAAGGCAGCTATAGAATCTGTTTATATTCGCACATGAAAAGACTTGTTCCGTTCTCTGTCATATTATTTATAATCTTCCTGCTCAACTGGTACGTGCTTTCGGGTATACTGACTTTAAGCTCAAATAGTTTTGTTGCACCCGTTTTCTGGACAATTATCATGCTGCTGACCGCTGCGGTATTCTTTGCCTTTTCCAGGTTTCAGGAGCGAGGCACAGATTTGTCCTTTAAAATTATCAGCCATATCGTAATCACGCTCATTACCTCAGAACTGGTGATGGCAATAATGTTAATCCCCGGAGATGCATATAGCCTTATAGCCGGAACGCCGCGAAATATCTATTGGGTAGAGGCATGTTTTATGTTGATGCTGTTTACCATATTTCTATTTATTTACGGAATGATTTTCGGAAAGTATAATTATAAGGTGATAAAACACACATTATATTTTGACAGTCTTCCTCAAAATTTTGACGGTTTCAAAGTCGTGCAGATCTCGGATGTGCATGCCGGAAGTTTCAATAATCCCAAAGCCATACAACGGGGTATTAATATGATCAATAAACAGCAGGGCGACCTCTTTGTATTTACGGGCGACCTGGTTAATAACAAAGCGGAGGAAATTAAACCTTGGATCAGTTATTTCTCACAAATAAAAGCCCCATACGGACAGTATTCCATATTGGGAAACCACGACTATGGAGATTATATTAAATGGCCAAGTGACGCTGATAAGCGCAATAATCTCCAACTGTTGAAAGCATATCATAAAGATCTGGGATTCGACTTACTGCTTGACCGGAACGTGCAGATTAAAAAAGGCGACCAGCATATCGTTCTTGCAGGAGTAGAGAACTGGGGCATCGGTTTTGGTGAAAGGGGTAATCTCAAAAAAGCAATGCAAAATACATTACCCTCAGATTTCACCATACTCCTCTCCCATGATCCTACGCACTGGGAGTCGCAGGTAAAAAACTATCAACCCAATATTCAGCTTACACTTTCGGGCCATACCCATGGTATGCAATTTGGGCTGGAGGCTTTTGGCATTAAATGGAGCCCGGTTAAATACAGATATAAACATTGGGCAGGCATAAAAACCGAAAATGGTAGTGTTCTCAATATTAACCGTGGCTTCGGTTTTCTTGGCTTTTCTGGCCGCATAGGTATTTGGCCTGAAATAACGGTGTTAGAACTAAAAAGGAAATCTTAACGACACACCTCCCTTAATTATACGTACAAAAAGTGCCCCTCGGATAATTGCAATAGCAACCAGATCTCCGGGGCATCATGTGTAGACAGTGGCCCGTAATTTATACCTGGGCGTAGATATATAATTTACTGTTTCTAACAGGCTGACCTTTAATGGTCAGGTATTCACCTTTATTGTCCCTCAATGTTTTGATTACAAAAGGGTCAGTACCTTTTGCTGCCTCATCAAATGCAAGTTTTAACCTGTCAATATGCGTATCTGCGTTTACCTTCCACTTTTTACTGTCGTACATGAAATACGCAAAAACGACACGTGTATCGCCTTTCACCTTGCCATCAAGGCGGATAAATGTTGGGTTAGCAGTTTTTAAAGGCTCAACGGCCTTTGTATAAAATTCCTTGAAATCTGTAAATGTTTCTTTTGTGTTGGTTGTAGTCATATGGGTATTCTTTCGTATTAATCGCCTTAGTATAATTTATATTTGCTGTTCTTTCACATTGCCCGTTCTCTTCAGTGCACCCCACCCCTCCAGTTCACCTTTTAGGGCTTTACGTAGCGACCTGAACAAAACTAAATACATCAGCTGTCTCCAGTAAAAGCGCTGGGGAATCAGATAGATCAATTTCGTATAAGATTCTTTCTCCATTCTGAATGCTATTCCTGCAAACAGCAAATCTACCAGAATAAAAATACAATAGTAGAAAAATACTTGTCCAAAACCATTATGGAGACTTAGCAGGCTGCTTATTCCTTCCATACTAAGCGAGTTTACCGACGATAGTGAAAATAAGCCAGTAATAATGGAGAGCAGCATAAAGAAATCTGCAAGTGGCGAAAACAAGGGCAGGATGATTTGATAGATCAAAATATTTGGCATTCCTACCATACCAAAATAGCCGTATTTTTTGTTGAGGAGGGTATCTTTGTTTTTCCAAAAACTTTGCATCACCCCAAAACTCCACCTGAAACGCTGTTTTAACAACATATTTACTGTTTCAGGCGCTTCTGTAAACGCTATGGCTGTATCACAGTTTCTTACATCATATCCTGCCCTCAAGATCCGCATGGTTAAATCGCAGTCTTCAGCCAATGTATCAGTAGTAAAGCCACCCACTTGCTGTATAACCTTTTTTCTGAAAGCACCGATGGCTCCTGGCACTACCGTAATGGTGTTCAGGATATCAAAGGCACGCCTGTCCATATTCTGTGCGGTAATGTATTCAATCGACTGCCAGTTGGTAATCAGGTTTGTCTTGTTCCCCACCTTAACCGTACCGGCCACAGCAGCGGTTTCAGCGTTATAAAAGTAACGCATCAATTCTGTAATGGCGTCCGTTTTTAGCTGGGTATCTGCATCAATACAAATCACAAAATCTGCCGTTGCGTGTGCAATACCAAAGTTAAGTGCGGATGCCTTTCCGCCGTTTACCTTAGTGAAAACTTTAATGTTGGGCAAATCCCCAAAGTTGTCTTTTACCAGTTCTGAAGTACGGTCTTTAGATCCATCATCCACAAAAATAAATTCTACGTTTCTGTAGCTGGTTTTCATCAGGCTTTTTAGCGTTTGTACTACAGTCACCTCTTCGTTGTACGCGGGAATAATCACGCTTACTTTCATGTCGGGATTTTTAAGCAGTAAACCTGCTTCCTTTCCAGACAGGGCTTTTTGCCTGATCGCCAGTATCGCTATGAAAACACTTCTTATCATGGCCAGGATAATGGCTACAATAAAGATAAAATTCAGTGCCAAAGTGCCATAAGAAAAGGCCCTTAAAAACAGGTTATCACCCGAGCTGATAAAATCATTGCTGCTCAGCTGCACCTTGGGCATCAGTTCGTCACGCTTTTTACCAATCAGCTGTCCAATTGTGGCAAACTCATATCCTTTTGATTTAAAATATCTGATAATGCGGGGTAATGCTTCAACGGTAGCTTGCCGGTTACCTCCTGCATCATGCAGCAATAAGATGTTACCCAGATTCTGCTGTTTTACCACGGCGTTAAATATTTGATCTGCAGTAATGCCTGGCTGCCAGTCCTGCGGGTCAATTGACTCACCAATGTTGATATAGTTTTGGTCGCGGCTTTGCATAACCGGCAAAATTTCTGCGGAGGTAGATGGTTCTGCATCTGCATTGTAGGGTGGCCTGAACAGAATAGTGCTGTGACCGGTAACAGATTCAATGATCTTTCTCGTCGCATTCAATTCAAAATTAACCCTTTCAGGCCCTACTTTGGACATATCCGGATGAAAGAATGTATGGTTGCCAATCTCATGCCCAAGGTTATACTCTTTCAAGATCAGTCCCATGTTCTGTTCTGCCATTATGCCTACAACAAAGAAACTGCCGGGCACTTTTTCCTGCTGTAATATATCCAGTATCTGTGGTGTGTAAACCGGGTCTGGCCCGTCGTCGAAAGTGAGCACAATTTTCTTTTCCGCATGTCCATAACGACGGATGCTGTATTTGGTGGGTAACACAACATAATTCTGATCTGCAATTTCATAGCTTGCCGTATCCAATTGAATATCAATTTTTCCGGCCTTCGGTGTAGATACCAGATCCAGTATTTCGCCTTCCCCTGAATAATCAATTCTGTCATTAAGACCAATATGGGTTAGTTTTTTTAGGTCTACCCCGGTTTTTTTTACCGAATCCAGACTCAGGTCCTTAGATATAAAGGTCCACAACCTTGGGTCCTCTGCTCCCATGCGCCAGATAGCTATGCCGGCAATTCCCCAGTCGTCAGCTTTTCTGATCAGGTTAAAATTTGTAGCCGCGTCGGTGAAGTATACCTGATGCGCAACTGCAGATTCATTCGTGTATCTAAAATTCAGGTTTGCCGAAACCGGGTCGTACTTTATTTTCCCTTTAAATCGGTTTGCAGTGGCAATCGCCTGTTGATAGGTGATATCCTTTCCTACATCCCCTTCTGGCCAGTCGTAACCATAACATGCCAGTGCCAGCATTACTTTGTCCGATGAAATTTTTTCACAAATTTTATCCAGTTGCTCTTCTACCCATTGTTGATGGGATATGTCGCCCGCATTACTGTCAGTATTATGCTGGTCGTAGGCCATGACAAATATATAGTCATTGTATTTTTCCAGTACAGAGAGGTTGTAATCATCGTTGTCCGGAGAAATATCCTGCGAAACAATCAGGTTTTCTGCATGTAAACGCGTATATAAATTCTTCTGAAAAGCCGTCAGAGGCGCGTCGGAGGTTTCTTTGATTTCTTCAAAATCGATGTTTACGCCCTGGTATCCGTATGATTTTAGCGACTTGATCAGATTACCTATGAACCTGTCCTGCAATGATTGGTCGTGCAACAGTTTGTGAATGGCATTGCCGTCAAAATGATCCGTACTAAAGTTGGACACCATCGCGATTGCCGTTTTCCGGTGTTTTTTGATCACCTTCATTGCATCTGTATCTACCTGGTCTATGAGTGTATCCGCACCGTTTTTAATGAAAAAAGACTCGGTAACTACCATATCCAGTTGTTTTATATGGTCCTGGAGGTCGGTAAGTGACTGCGGGTCCCAGTTAACATAAAACCCAGCATTGATGCGTGCCTTATTGTTTGGGTTTTTCAGGTGATGTATGCGCTGGTCACGCCTGATTTTTATCAATTCCTTTTTAGAGATTTTAAAATCCTTGTATTGGTTTGATTTTTTTATCTGCTCAATCTGTTTCCTGGATAAGGTGCTGGTCGGACTAATCACCGGCAGCGATGGATAGTGATTGGATAGTAAAGTATAGGCTACACATGCGGTAGCGACAATGATGGTAACGATCAATAACCTGGTTACCCATTGAAAGGTAATCCACCTGCTTTTTTTACTGGTTTGAAAAATTTGTTTTTCCTGCATATGAGAACAGATAGTTTGGAAAATATTCAGTGCATACAGAATGCTCTGTATTAGCATACGAGGAAATTAGACTTTGGTATCAAAATCCCTATAAAGTTCAAATATAGGGATAGAAATTGATAAAAAATCCAGGTATAATAAGGAGATTTGTAGTGCAAATATCATGATCGAAGAAGTTGTTCCTAAATCCATTCAGCGTAAAATTATCCATATTGATATGGATGCATTTTATGCTGCCGTTGAGCAACGGGATTTTCCGCAGTACAGAAATAAGCCAATAGTAGTTGGCGGTTCTCCGGATGGCCGCGGTGTGGTGGCTACCGCTAGTTACGAAGCCAGGAAATTTGGGATACACTCGGCAATGTCTGCCCGCAGGGCAATTCAGCTCTGCCCGGAGGCCATTTTTGTACGCCCCAGGTTTGATGCCTACAAAAGTGTCTCGGTTCATATCAGGGAAATTTTTAGCCGCTATACAGATTTGATTGAACCGCTGTCGCTTGATGAAGCCTACCTGGATGTTACAGCCGACAAACTCGACATCGGATCAGCACTGGAAATTGCAAAACAGATTAAAGACGCCATCAGGGATGAACTTAACCTCTCGGCCTCTGCAGGTGTGTCCAGCAATAAGTTTGTGGCCAAGATTGCCTCTGATATGAACAAGCCAGATGGACTCACCTTTATAGGTCCATCCAAAATTGAACGTTTCATGGAAAAGCTTCCGGTCGAAAAATTCTTTGGGGTTGGAAAGGTCACGGCAGACCGGATGAAAAAGATGGGATTACATAATGGTGCCGATCTTAAACAACTCTCTGAAAAAGAGATGATACTTAAGTTTGGAAAAGCCGGGGCCTTCTATTATAAAATTGTACGCGGTATAGACGATCGTCCTGTCCGCCCGGACAGGATTACGAAGTCCTTGGGCGCGGAAGATACCTTTGAACAAGACATTGAATCTGTTGAAGAAATGTTTACCGAACTGGAGCAGATAGCAGAGAAGGTCACTGCACGCCTGGAAAAAAACAAGCTCAAAGGAAAAACGCTTACGCTGAAAGTAAAGTTCGGTGATTTTACACAGATTACCAGGAGTTTTTCCTTCAATACTCCCATCGGAGACTACATTTCTATCATTACCGCTGCGAAAGAATTGTTATTGAAGGCTGAACTTGAAGGTAGTAAGGTGCGTTTGTTAGGTATCTCACTAAGTAACTTTGGTAACCTGCAGCCATCTTCGAAAGTTACGGATCCTAACCAGCTGGAGCTTTTCCATGACTAATCGATCTTATCCGTTAGCGATTCCATAAAAGCCACTATATCTTTTACTTCTTCATCTGTTAAGTGCAGGGGCTTAGCCGAAAGCGTCTGCATGGGTACATTGATGCGCAAGCCTGCCCCTCCTCCCTGATTGTAAAATTGCACAACTTTTTCCAGATCTTTGAAAGCACCGTTATGCATATAAGGTGCGGTTCTGGCAACATTTCTAACCGTTGGGGTTTTGAACGCGGCCTGGTAATACGTTATAGGAAAAAATCCATATCTGCCCTGATCAGTATCTGCACGCAGGTGTTCGAAGTCATCATTGGCAGGTGTCCCAAGTACCTCGAATTCAGTTTGCTTATAAAAAGGCGGAATAAGACCATTAAACAAGGGTGCAAAGTGGCAGCTCCCACACTGCCCTTTTCCCATGAATAGGTTAAAACCTTTCACCTGGCTGGCTGTCATTGCCTTTTTATCGCCTGAAATATACTGGTCAAAGTCAGAATTTCTTGGCGATAGCTGCATTACAAATGCTGCCAGAGCATCGGCTAAGTTATCCATATTGATGAATACCTGTTCCAGCAGCGGAGCGGCCTTGCCAGCCGGTTTCTTTGCCGGGATTGATCCATAAATCCTATTGAACTGATTTACATAGGCCGTGTCATTCTTCAGGCCGGTAATCACCACGGCATGATCGCCATTCATTTCTAAAGGATTACTGATCACAGTTTTTATTTGCTGCTGCAGCGTTTTAACTCGCCCGTCCCAGAACTGTGCATACTGAAATCCTGCATACAACAAACCCGGCGCATTTCGCTGAACAAAAGATTTGCCATCAAAAGCCTGACTGGTTTTTAAACCATCACTAAAGTATTGCCCGGGATGATGGCAGCTGGCACAACTTCTTTGCAGGTTGCCCGACAGCCTTTGGTCGCTGAACAGGGTTTTCCCCAAGGCAATCTTAGCTTTGTTAGCTGGTGATGAACTGTAAAAGGCCTGTTCAGGAATTGCCTCTCTGCTGAAAAGATTGCGGGCCTGATCATTTAAAATGCTTTTGCCTTGAAAATCCAGCTTTTCAGCATGGATAAACGCTCCGAGCTGCTCTTGCAATGGCAGGGCAAAACCTGTTAAAAATTCCATCCGGTTGAAACTGTCGAAATCAGTACGGGCTTCCAGGTAAGCTATGGTGGTTTTCAAGGTGGCTGAAAGCGCCAGTGCTTCCGGAGTATTTACTTTAAGGTATGGAATAAGAATATCGTTTACAGTCTTTAGGGATTGCCAAGATTCCTTAATACCGCTTTTCAGTTCAGGAGCATCATAACCCGTTATACCTAAAGCAATCACTTTAACCACTGAAAGCCTCAAGCTTTCCAATAGCTGCTGTTCGGTGCCGGCAAAGCCATATAATAATGAATTCAAATCGGCCGCAGATGATGAAAGTACCTCTGCCTGTTCCATCAGTTCGCTTTTATGTGTAAGCGGATCACTGTCAAATAACATGACCTCCATTACCTGAAATCCTGCGGGTTGCTGATATTCCATGTAAGGTTCATCTACTTCTACCTTGGCCGGCCGGTTATAAATCATTGACGAACTCTCAAAAAAGTAGTCCATAAAGAACTCAATCTTTTTATAGTTCAACCGGCTGTTTTTCAAAGCAATCCTGGCCCTTAATAAGGTACTGCTGTCCTTGCTGTCAAGCATGGAAATGGAATTTTTAAGGTCAAGGGAAGAATGGGCAAATGCTGCAGACCCTTCACGGAAAACACCCAGCGCCTGGGTTACACCCCTGTTCTGCTCTCTGGTTTTAAGGCTGGAAAAGATACCGGCACAGCTAACGAGCAACGCTGAAAGTATAAATAACCTGGTTTTATTTTGACACATTTTTTGCCGGTTCTTTCAATATTGTGAACTGGTCGCGAATTTCCCCATCGGCACAGATCCACTTCAGTTCAAGTTTGTTTCCCTGAACGTCAAGTACACAGGAGCCTCCATGATCTGCATCTGAAAAGTACATTGCATTATGCGGGTATTCAGCTTGTTTACCACCCAGTTTTCCCGCCGATCCACTCAGCACGTAAACGGTTCCCTTATCATTCTTCACAGTTTTTTTATATGGCGCAGAGTTTTTACTGCCATCGTTCCTGCCCGATGAAGAACTCAGGTTATGCTTAGCCGCATCAAAGGTTTTTTCCATACCATAGTGCCCCTTCATTAATCTGCTGCGTTCGTATCCATGGCTATGGCCGTTCAGAACAACGTCTACTCCTGCTCTTTCAATGATCCCAATAAAGTTCTCGCGGATTTTTACCAGTTCGTCTTCTTTATCAGAGTTATGCGATCCCATGGTGTACGGCGGATGGTGCCAAAAAGCAATCACCCAGCCTTTGTTTTTATTCGCTGCCAGGTCTTTTTTGATCCATTGTACCTGAGGGCCAATGGTATCATACAAACGATAAGATTTATCTTCCTTGCCGTAAGAATCCAGGGAGAGAAAATGGATATTACCTATATCAAAAGAATAGAACGCCTGGGTATGCGAAGGCACTCCTCCGGCCTCGCCCTCTGTTGGCATAGAAAAATTCTGGTAGTAGGCAGTTTCATGCGTTTCCTGTGCAAAGTTCGCCGTCATGTCTGTATCATGATAATCGTGATTTCCTGGTGCCGGGTACATCGGGTATTTTTTCAGTAGGTCATTTTTGTAGATGTTAAAGAACTTGCTCTGGAATTCAGAATCTGTTCCATCCTGGTAAGCATTGTCACCAAGTAATATCCAGGCTGTCAATTCCTCGGGCCCAAGATAATTAAGCAGCTGCTCCTTCACATGCCGCTGGTTCACAGAGTTATCGCCGCAGTCACCTAATGCGGCAATGCGGTAATGCCCTTGTTTACCAATTTCCGGCAGGGTCACGAAAAAATTGTTTGCATCCCCCTGCAAGGTGTCACGCAGACCGCCCACAGCGTAGTAATATTTAGTAGCAGGTGTTAATCCGCTCAGTTTTACCTGGTGTTCAGTCAGCAGTTTGATGTCCTCTACAGCTTTGTCCAATTTGCCTGGCGCAATGCCATATCTAACCTTGCTTCTTGCAGATACATCTGTTCGCCACCTAATCAGAATGCCTGTGCTGCTCGCCACCTGCAGGTAGGGGCCGCGAATTAACCTTACAGGTTCTGATGCGGCTCCCGGTTCGTTCTTTTGCTGCCCATATAGTGTTCCAGAAATCAGTACGGTCACCGCCAGAAAGATCAATCGTGTTTTTTCTATCATTTTAATTTTTTACTTTAATACTTCATGGGCTTAACTATACCCTCCCTGTAAATTCTGGAAGGATTAAATTACCATAATTCCGCGTCAACTGCAATTAATTTGCATTTTACAAAGAACGATTTTTAATATTAAAATAATGTTAAGGACAATTTTGACCAAAATAGCGGCCGATTTTTTGTTTTAACAAAATAATAATATATTAGAAATGTGTAATGGCATCCATCTTGCTACATTTAAACGTAGGTTGTATATTAGAATACTACTAAAACCATTTAATATTTATCGATATGCTCAGAAATACTTATTACGACAGAGATGAAATGAGAGTGAACGACAGGAAGTGGATCAATCTGCAGGAGTATTACGATGTTGAGTTCTGGTCTAAGAAATTCGGAATTACCCCCGAACTTTTGCAGCGTGCCGTGAAGGATTCCGGTAGCACTGCAGCTGCAGACGTAGAACAATATATCCGTTCAAAATATCCTTTTTAAAATGAGCGATTTAAAGCTTGGCAGCATATTAACGATTGCTGTATTAGTGATTGTGGTATACCTTATAGCTAAATATATCGTATTCCCGCTACTAAACCTTGCACTGGGAATCGCAGCCGGAATTATTAGCAGTGTTTTTTTTGTACTGATTATCCTGCTGATTTATTTTTATCTAAAACAGGCATTTAGCAGGAAATGAGCAATCATCCTGCTGATATTAAATTACAACAAAGGTGACAACAGTCGGCTGAGTTTTTCAGGCAACAGAACATACAACGGCCGCTTTTCCCAGTCCTCTGCATTAATGCGGCTTGAAAATTTCAGGTCCTGATAAAACACGGAAGTCATTTTCTCCGCTGTTTCATTATCATATATCACAGCATTAACCTCAAAATTCAATTCAAAACTTCTATTGTCCATATTGGCTGTTCCTATAACAGACAATTGCCGGTCAGAAACCATTGTTTTGGCATGAATAAAACCTTTTTCATACTGGTATATCTCTACCCCCGCTCTCATCAGTTCCAGGTAGTACGATCTTCCGGCAGCTGCCACCATGCGCGAGTCCGATTTGTCCGGCACCAGCAGTACTACTTTCACACCGCTCATTGCCGCAACAACCAGGGCATCAAGCAGGCTTTCGCCGGGAATAAAATACGGTGTTGTAATCAATATTTCTTCCTCGGCCATACCAATGGCCTGTATGAGGGAATATAATATTGTAGGGTTATCAGAATCCGGCCCGCTGGCGGCAATTTGCATTACAGCATCACCTATGGGTTCTTTCAACTCATAAAAGAAGCCCGGTTTTGGCACCAATGGCTCATCAGCGCAAAAATTCCAATCGCAAATAAAAAGGTACTGAAGGTAAAATGCGCCATTACCGGTGATTTTAACATGGGTATCCCTCCAGAATACCTGCTTATTTTTACTTGCTTCGGTATTGATGTATCTGTCACTAACATTGATCCCACCCGTAAAGGCCACTGATCCATCTATTACAATGATCTTGCGGTGGTTACGGTAGTTGATACGGTTTGCAAGGGCAATAAAAAGAATCCTGTAGAATGGGTAGGCTTCCACTCCTGCTGCCCTTAATTCTGGGATTACCTTTTTCCTGATACTCCTGCTGCCAAAATCGTCATAGATGAGTCGCACATGTACGCCCGCACGGGCTTTTTGCATCAAAATTTCCTTGATGGTATTTCCTATCACATCATCCTCAAAAATATAGTACTCAATATGAATGTGGTGTTTTGCCTTGCGCAGGGCATCAAGCACAGCCGGAAACTTTTCTTCGCCGTTTAATAGTACTTCTATTTTGTTGTTTCCAGTAAGGAAGCTGGTACCATCATTCAATAGCAACTGTGCAAGTTTCTGATATTTTTCTATTTCCTCCGGCACTGTGTCCCATATTCTTTTTGATTCAAGGTAAATCTGGCTGTTGATACGCAACTGCATCTGTTCATCGTGCACAATCTTTTTGCTGTAGAGTTTCCGCTTGCGGTAGTTTGTACCAACACAGAAATATATAATGCTTCCCACAATTGGAAGAAACACAGTAAGCATCAGGTAAGCAAGGGTTTTAGTAGTAGATCGGGTGTCGTATATAATCCGCAGGCAGGTTGCAATTATTGCCAGTACATATATAATTTCAAGTATAAAAATCCACTTTATTTCCTGCATGTGCGATGTGATGTAAACGTTACCGCTGCATAAAAAGCGGGCCTATTCTGTTGAATGCGTTCAAATCTATAGCAATTTTCCATATCTGCAAAACAAACAGGTATTTAGCGGGTTATTGGATAGTAATAAAATAGTTGAAATACCAAACAAAGATATAATGAACAAAAAAATCGTAATATTTGACGATGATAAGGACATATTGACCGCAATGGAATCTGTTCTCGATTTTGTAGACTGGGATTTAGTTACTTTTTCCAGTGGTGTTGATGCCATTCAGGTGATTACCAAGGAAAAACCTGACTTAATTTTAATGGATATTTTGTTGGACGGCGTAGATGGAAGGGAAATCTGCAGGTCGGTAAAAGAAAGCGGCGAATTGAAACATATCCCGATAATATTAATTTCAGGGCAACGCGGAGCTGAGAAAGCACAACATCAGGACTTTGGCCCTAATGATTTTCTTCCAAAGCCCTTTAACATTGGCGACCTTATAGACAAGGTTTACTTTCAGCTGGCTTCCTGATTTACCGGCAATTCAAATAAGGCGAGTTCTGTTCCTTCGTAGTGTTTGGGCATTAAAGGGCTTTTTTCAGGAATTCTAAATCCAACATGCTTAAATCCCGCCCGAACGTAATAGGCGATCAGGTTTGGATTGTCTCCCCAGGTGTCCATTCTGATAAACTTTTTTGCTTCGGCGTTGGCAAAACCATGTGCCCATTGAATAATATGTGTTACAAAGTTGCTGCCCCGAAATGAAGAATGCGATACGATACGGTGCAGATAAATTGACGGATCACTATCCTTTGCTCCCCAGATGAGCGGATCTGAAAACTCAACCTCAAAAATGCAGGCGATCCTTCCGTTTTTTATAATTTTCCATTGACGGCCACCCGCAATCTCCCTTTCAATCATTTCGCGGTCAAAGCCCTGCCAGTGTTTGTTAAAAACGGTTTTTTGAAATGCTATGGCATCATCATAAAAGTTGAAAATGACATCCAGGTCGCTTGCAGTGCTTTGTAAAAATTGTAGTTCTGTATACTGGTCCATATAAGTTGGTGCGAGATAATTTCTGGTTTAGTTTAATGATAAGGTATCAAGTGCTTTAATGATTACCGCGCATGCAGTTTTTATTTCATCATTACTGATGATCAGTGGTGGTGCAAGGCGTAAAGCAGTTTCACAATGAAGAAACCAATCAATAATTACCCCATCCTCTCCGCATAGCTTGCTCACCCGTTCTACCTGTTCAAAGGAATCGAGCTGTATGCTCATCATCAATCCTAATCCGCGTACCTCCCTGATCAGTGGATGAATAAGTAAGGAGCGGAAGAGTTCAGCCTTTTCCGTTACAGCGTCAACAAGACCTTCATCAAGAATCACATTCAGGCTTGCCAGTCCTGCAACACTGGATACCGGGTGACCGCCAAATGTGGTAATATGGCCCAATATCGGGTTTTCTTTCAGAACCCCCATTACTTGCCGGTTGGCAATAAAGGCACCTATTGGCATACCTCCGCCCAGCGCTTTGGCCAGCAATAATATGTCGGGTACAATACGATAGTGTTCAAATGCAAATAATTTTCCTGTCCGTCCAAAAGCCGCCTGAATCTCATCCATGATCAGCAATGTTCCCGTGGAAGTACATCTATCCCTCAGTTGTAACATATACTCCGGCGAAGCCACCCTGATCCCTGCTTCTCCCTGGACAGTCTCTATGATGACGCAGGCAGTTGCTGTGGTAATCAACTCCAGGTCTTCGGTAACACCAAACCGGATAAAATTCACATCAGGAAGCAGGGGCCGGTATTTTTGTTTATAATGTTCATTGCCCATTACGCTGAGCGCACCATGCGTACTACCATGATAAGAATGGTAACAGGAAACTATACCAGTTCTGCCAGTGTACCTCTTCGCAAGTTTAAGAGCTCCTTCAGTAGCTTCTGTACCAGAATTCACAAAGTAAACATTGTCAAGCTGTTCTGGAAGTACACTAAGCAATTTCTCGGCAAAAAGTACCATAGGTGATTGCACAAACTCGCCATACACGGTCAAATGAAGGTATTTGTCTAACTGGGCACGAATGGCATCCAGCACTTTTGGGTTGCGATGTCCAATATTACTCACCGCAAAACCAGAAACCAGGTCCATATAACTTTTCCCGCTTTTGTCATAAAGGTACAAGCCCTCCGCATATTCCACCTCCAGCATATTGGGACTAGTGGAGGTCTGGGCGTTGTTGAGCAGAAAAAGTTCCTTGTGGCTGATCATAGATATAAATGCTTAATTAGGCAACAAAACTATTTATATTTTAATCAAAAAGAACCTTTTCAGCGTCAAATTAAAAGAATAAGCAGGCACAACTGCTAACAGGGGTCATCATCATCCTTCGGAATCTCCACCGGCCTGATGATCATTCGTAGGCTCTGGTCTTTAGAAAAATAGGCTACTGTCCAGTGGTATAAGGTATTGATCCTGTTTCTATAAGATATTAATGACAACAGGTGGATAAACAACCAGGCGCACCAGGCAATAAAACCGCGGAGGTGTAACTTTGGTTTTGGTAAATCTACAACCGCCTTATTACTTCCAATAATGGCCATACTACCTTTGTCTACATATTTGAAAGCGCGCAACGGCTTGTTTTGCGCGATCTTTTTAAAGTTTGCTGCCAGGTTTTTCCCTTGTTGGATGGCGGTTTGTGCTACCTGAGGATGACCGTCCGGATAGGCATCGTCGCCCGACTGGATACAGGTATCCCCTATTGCATAGACGTTTTTTAGTCCCTCAACTTCGTTAAACGCATTGACTATCAAACGTTTCCCTCTTCCATAACTGGTTATAGGAACCCCCTCAAAACGCATGGCACTCACCCCTGCAGCCCAGATCAGGTTTTTGGATGGGATCTTTGTCCCATCAGAAAAAACAACATGGTCGTCTATATAATCACTTACGTGACTATTCAGGATTACCTTAACCCCAAGTTTCGTCAGTGATTCCAGCGTATGTTCCTGTGATTTTTTGCTCATTGGTTTCAGCAGGGCGGCGCCCCCGTCTACCAGATATATCTCAGCACCAGTGTTTTTCAATTCCGGATAATCTTTCGCAACTATGGTATGGCGCATCTCTGCGAACATACCGGAAATTTCAACCCCAGTAGGTCCGCCACCGGCAACCACAATGTTCAGTGACTTCCTTACCTCTTCAGGATCGGTTCCCACAGTGGCATCCTCAAAATGGGTAAGCAAGCGGTTACGCATTTGTATTGCGTCGCTCAGTGTCTTCATCGGAATGGCATGCTTTCTAACATTTTCCATTCCAAAATAGTTGGTTTCGGCACCGGTTGCAAAAACAAGCATATCATAACTGATGCTGCCGCCGCTGCTAAGGACCACCTGATTGGTTTCCGGCACCAGTTTTTGCAATTCCCCAAGCCTGAAACGCAGGTTATCTTTATGTCTGAATAGTTTTCTTATTGGGTAGCTTATACTCGAAGGTTCAAGATAAGCTGTTGCTACCTGGTATATAAGTGGCGGGAAGAAATTGTAATTGTTTTTGTCTACAAGGGTAACGTCATAATATTTAGTTTTGCCAAGTTCAAGGGCGAGGTTGATTCCTGCAAATCCTCCGCCAATGATCACTATTTTTCTCTGCATACAATAAATTTTGTTCGTATCTTATGTGCACCAAATGTATTGGTTTACAGCATAACGACAGTAAAACGCAGGTAATGTTTTAAATTAGTTTCCTGCTTTATTGACCGCCCTATAGATAATATCCTGAATTCGGCCCCTGATACTAAGGTTCCCCAGCTCATTGCTTTTTACGTCCGGGTACACCCTGTTAGACAGAAAAATATAGACCAGGCTGCATGCCGGATCAACCCATACCGCGGTTCCCGTATATCCGGTATGGCCGAACACTTTTGAAGAAGCTAGAATAGAAGGATATGCCTTTGTTTTGTCGGGGTCTTTTCTGTCAAACCCATAACCCCGGCGACTAACTTTTGACTGTCCGGAGGTAAACTGGGATACCGTTTCCGCTTTGAAATACTGTTGCCCGCCATAAGTTCCCTGGTTCAGTAACATCTGGTATAAGATGGCCATATCATTTGCAGCAGCGAAAAAACCGGCATGACCGCTTACACCACCTGCCATTGCCGCACCAGGATCGTCAACAAAACCCTGCACCAGCATATCCCTAAACCAGGTGTCGTTTTCTGTAGTAGGAACGATGTTGTCTTTGATGAACCGTTTTCTTGGCAAAAATCCTGCAGTTTGCATTCCCAATGGCGTATAGAAGTTTTTATCTACATAAATATTCAGCGGAACTGCGGTTACCTTTTCCACAATTTCTTTCATGTAATACATACTCAGGTCTGAATAGATGAATTTACCACGTGTTAGGGCTTTCTCTTCCAGCATTTGCGGCCACATTACATCCTGATAATAATTGGCGCGCAGAAAGTAATTGTCTGCCACTTCAATAGGATATTTATCGGACTGCACAGTACTCAGGTCTGCTGGTTTTAACTGTTTGTAAAATGCTATAAAAGGTGTGAAACCAGCCTGGTGCAACATGACTTCCTTTACCAGGATATCCTTCTTGTCGCTTATACTTTGTGTTCTGGCAATGTATTTACTGATTGTACTGTCCAGACTAACCTTGCCTTGTTCTACCAGTCGCATTACTTCAAGCGTAGTAGCCGATGTTTTGGTAAGCGATGCCATGTCGAAGATATCGGTAGTACGCATTTCACGGTTACCAGTGTAGGTATGTTTACCGAAGGCCTGCTCATAAATCACTTTGCCATCTTTCACCACCATAACTACACCTCCAGGTGCAGCTTTAGCATTCATTGCTTCTTTCATTACCAGGCCAATACTGTCCAGGTCAGTTTTATTGATTCCCGTTTCTTCCGGCACTGTGTATTTCAGACGTAATGCAGATTTACCCTGAACAATCCCGCCAAATATTATTTGGGCCGTTACTGAAGCCGATTGCGGGGTTTCTTTTTTACACCAGATAATTGGTGCACGGAGGCCTTTGAAAAACTCCAGATGATCTTCTTTTCCCGAGATGACAATAACAAGCTTTTTGGTTTTCTCCATTTCAGTAAGAAAACTCAATAAATGCTGGTCGTATGTACTGGCCGCAGAAAACTGCAGAAGCAAAGTTTTTGATAATTTAAGGTCGTCACTTAAATGCGCATAGCCAGGCCGGTCTTGCAGAGAGTACCCACCAAGGGTATCCACCCTGGTATATTTGTTTACAAGATGGTTAAACGTGGAACTGTAACGGGCACCCAGGTTTACACTTGCTGCAGCCAGTGTGTCAAGCTGTATAAATGGGATAACGCTATTTTCATTGTGTAAGATTACCGTGTTTTTTTCGGCATCCTGCTCCTGTTGCAGCCATAGCAAATTGCTTTTATGGTTATCCTGTGCCGAAACGGCTGTTGTAGTGCCGAAAAGCACAAAAAAAACGAAAGAAACAATGCGGTTGTTGATCATTATAATATAAATGGAAGATATCAGTATAGTTTATCCGGCATTAAGCCGGATAAACTTTTATTTAAATTGCAGGGTCTGCAGGTGTATTTGGGTTGTTTAACCTTTCCTGGTCAGGGTAAGGATAGTAATTTCTGTTGCGTTCAGTGAAATCGGTTAACGAGAAAGGGCGACCGAAACGGCGTGAGTCTTCCCAGCGTTGGCCGGTTAGGAAAAGCTCGGCACAACGTTGACGGTAGACTTCTACCAGCAGGTCTTCCCTGGTAAGCGGCCCACTATATGCCGGCAGTCCGGCATTCACACCAAAAGGATCTCCGGTAGTTTGTGTCCTCACCAGATTGATTTGAGTTACTGCATCATTTAGTGCACCGTTTGTTCTCAATATTGCTTCTGCTTTATCGAGCTTAATCTCATCTGTGAGATAAACTGGTATATCAGCAGTTTGTGTGTTGCCAAAGCCTGTAAGCGTCCGTACAATGACCCCCAATGCGTTGGTTTCAGTTTTTACATAAAAAGTAAGTCGCTGATCGCCTGTTTCAAATAGGCCAGTCGGTAAGCCGAACCCGGCCCTTGGCGTATAATATTTCAATGTATTGATATTATTCCATATCGGATTTATACTTTGTGCATTATACTCATAAGCATTTACTTTTGTTTGATCTACCAGGTTGGCGTTGGTCAGGGCAGCGGCGTAATTCCCGGCCATCAAATTATACCGGGCGTTAAAGGCATAAAGCACACTTTTCAAGTCAAACTTTGAACCAGCTACCAGCGTGGTAAATTCGGCATTAGTTGGTGTGGTGTTGAGTTGTGCAATGGCGTCATCAAGCAGGCGTATCGCTTCTGCCAGTACTTGCGCACGGGGCAGGAATTTTACTTTTTCTGTTTTACTGGTGGTGATATTTGCCTGTTCAAAAGATGCTGCAAGGCTTCCCAGAGCAATCGCTTTAAACAGTTTGGCATTAGCTAAAACACCTGATAACAAGCCGCCGGTCAGGGTAGTTACCTGCGGTGCATTATCAATAATATCCTGGCTCATGTTCATCAGGCGCTGCATATTGGACCACAAAGTAAGGATGTTGCCATTCGCTGTGGGCAAAGCAGTTCCTCCTGCTTCCAGTTCCAGTACATTGGTAAAGCTGGCCACCCCCTGTAACTCCCTGGAAGTTACTGCAGGATAAAAATAGTTCGAGTTGATACCACTGGTTGAGTTGAATTGTCTCAGACCCACGCTTAAACCTATCAGGCCTTCACGGGTGGTCAGGACATCTGTTTCTGCCGGTGCATTCGGGCTTACTGTATCGAGCTTACAGCCACCTGCAAAAAGCAGCATCCCGGCCAGTACAGTGATTTTTATGGGATTATATATTTTATTCATGTCAGTTAAATTGAAAGATTTTTAAAAAGTTATGTTAAAACCAGCAACTATCATTCTCGGAATTGGCACCTCTACGAAGTCAAATCCCCGTACTGCAGAACTTTGGCCTGCGGCGTTCACCTCAGGGTCATATCCGCTGTAGTTATCAAATGATAACAGGTTTCGTCCCGAAAGGCTGAAACGCATATTACCTGTTTTCAGGAATTTTGGTTTAAATTCATAACTCACCGAAGCTTCCCTTAATTTTACAAAAGAACCATCTTCAATCCAGTTTTCAAAGATGGAGAATTCAGCTGCAGAAGTACCTTTTGGCACCTCACCCTTCAGTTCCTTTTCGTAGCCAACAAGCCCGCCGTAGATATCGCGGTCACCCACCCTTTTGGTAAAGTTGAAAACATCCGCCCCTATTGAAGCATCAAACTGTACGCGGAAAGCCCAGTGTTTCCCTACGTTCACCTCATTGATCAGGGAGCCAATCCAATCCGGATTCGGATCGCCGATAACCTTTTTCAATGTAGCACCAGTTGTTTGCCCGGTGGCGGTCCTGCCAACTTTTTCTGTCTGTGGTAAACCAGCTGGTGTCAGCAACAAAGACCCATCAGCGTTACGTGCGAAGTAGGTAGAGTAAAATGCACCCAGAGGCTCCCCGTTTACTGCTGCCACCTGACTGAAACCACCTGCAAACAACAGCACTCCGCCAGGAATGTTGTTGATCTGGTTACGGTTCCTAGAATAGGTAGCGGTAACGTTCCACCTTAGATTGTCTTTTAAAATAGGAACACCCCTAACCATCAGCTCTATTCCTTTATTGGTCATTGTACCTACGTTGAGAAACTGACTTAAAAATCCTTCGGTTGGTGCCAGGCTGGCCTGAAGGATCAGGTCTTTTACGTCTTTTTTATAATAGCTGAATTCAAAGCTGATCCGGTCTTTCAAAAAGCTCATGTCTGTACCTACCTCAAATTCCGTTTGACGCTCCGGTTTAATATCTGGATTTCCGAGTAATGTTGGAGAACTTACAGATGGAAGTCCACCTATGTTAACCGGTACGTATGAAGTAGCTTTATCATATGCACCGATGGCAGTTAGATTTCCTGCCTGTCCATAAGACGACCGGATTTTGAAGCTCGAAATAATATTGGAGATCTTTGATTCTGCCCAGAATTTCTCATTTGATACCACATAACTGCCGCTCACTTTAGGATAAAACTGGCCCCTGAATTTTTCACCAAATACAGAAGACACATCATAACGCGCAGCACCTGTAATATAAAACTTATTCAGGATACCGAAAGTCTGCTGGGCAAAAGCACCCATAATATTCACGTCACTACGGTATTCTGTTGGTACGGCAACACCGTTATTGATAGTCTGACCAATTGGTCCAAGCAAAGTAGCAGTGATTCCGGTTTGGTACACTTTTTCACTTTGTGCAGTTCCGCCAATACCAGAGGTAGATTCCAACCAGTCGTAAATTTTTGTCTGGTAAGAAATATTCAGGTCGTTATTTACCATATACGATGTACGGTCACCTCTTCGTGAATAACCTGTGTTGTAACTTGGGGTGGTATTGCCTACCGGGATATAACCTGTAGCAATTTGCGTAGAGTTGTCATAGCCCAGAACGTAATTAATGTTCAGCCCTTTTACCGGGTTGGCCATCAGCTGGAAATCGCCGATAAAACGGCTGGTGCGCTGTTGAAAGTCGAACCTGTTGATTGCTTCTAGTGGATTAGTCCTTGCAATGGCGGTAGACAACGAAGGATATACCCCTGTCACCGGGTCAGGATAGGGACTTATATAGTTATTGGCAAAGATAAATCCTGTCAGGGCGCCGTAAGCCTCATTGATACCGCCGTTTGGCACTTCCTGACTAGTACTTAAAATATAGTTAGTCCCAACAGACATTTTAAGCCAGTTATTTAGCTTTTGATCCAATTTCACACGAAGCCCTGCCCGTCTGAAATCCGTACCGCCAACAATTCCTTGGTTGTCCAGGAAGTTGCCGCTTACATAATACTGTGTATTTTCGGTACCGCCAGATACAGATAGGTTATTTTCTGTACCAATCGCTGTTCTGAAAATATCATCCTGATAGTCATAACGTGTTACCGCAGTCTGACTCAGATCAGTTACAGTAGTATTGTTAAAACGAAAAGGGTACATGTTTACGTCCATCTTTTTCCTCAGGTCACTCACTTTCAATTGTGAAGAAAAGTTGAACTGTGTTTTGCCTACCTTACCTTTTTTCGTGAAAATCTGCACTACCCCGTTACTCGCTCTTGACCCATAAATTGCAGCAGCGGCGGCACCCTTGATAATTTCCATACGGTCAATATCATTCGGATTGATATCTACCAGTCTGTTTTGTGAATATCCGCCAAGATCTACCAGTTCCGAAGAACTGTTGTTTACAATTACCCCATCAACGATATAAAGGGGATCGCCCGAACCTGCTACTGTGCTCGTTCCACGAAGCCGGACGCTGATACCGCCCGCCGGGTTACCGGAGTTCTGAGTGATCTGCGCCCCGGATATTTTACCTGCCAAAGCCTGGTCAATGGAAGTAGCCGAACTGTTGGCAATATCACCGGCACTCACAGTAGATATGGCGTTACCCAGGGTTTTGCGGCTGGTTCCAACCGCGTTACCGGTGACCACCACTTCATTCAAACGGAGGTAATCTTCAGCAATTTTTGCATCCACTGTTACCGATGGCCTGTCACCCAGCACTACATCTTTCACCAAGGGGGTGTAACCGATGAAGCTAAATGTTAGCTGATATTTACCTGGCTTTAATTGTGTGTTGATCTCATAGGCACCATTGCCGCCTGCTACAGCACCGGAGCTGATAGTATTAATTTTCACTGTAGCGCCCGGGATGGTCTCATTGGTTCTTGAGTCTGTTATTACTCCTTTGATGGAGTAATTTTGAGTCTGGGCCATTCCCAATCCTGCATGAAACAGGAACAGTACTGCCAGCAGTAACGAGAGCTGGTAGGGTCGGTTGAGTAAAGGTTTTTTCATACTTGAATTAGTTTAATGGTTTAGGTTGTTTTGTAAAATTGTTTAGGGAAGACTTATTTTTCCCATGGTTACACTTGGTATTCCCCGCCTCTGTCCAAAATCTGTTTCGCCACCGGCTACACATTCATTCGCAAGTAGTGCAAACAGTATAGCTTCTTTAGCATCAGGATCTATACCAAGGTCATCCGTAGTTCTTAAACTTACACCCAGACCTTCGCTCAGCTTCTCTACCAGCAGCGGGTTGTGCATTCCCCCTCCGCTCAAATAGATTTCAAAGGATTGGTTGTTAATGGAATTTCTTATCGCTGCGGTAATGCTTCGTGCCGTAAACTCACACAGCGAGGCCAAGACATCTTCAGCGGGAAGTGATTGCTGCCCGGATTTTTCTTGCGCGTCGCTAAGATAATCGAGATTGAAGAGCTCCGGCCCTGTGGTCCTCGGGAATGGTGCTTCAAAAAAAGCATTATCCATCAGGGCGGTCACCAGCTTTTCGTTAACAACTCCCGTCTTCGCGATAGCAGCATCAGCATCAAAGTATTTACCAGGATAGTGCAATTGTACAAACTGGTCCATCAGCGTATTTCCGGGACCAACATCTGTGGAGAAAACATCGTTAGGGTTTTTCCCCGCGGGCAGGTAAGTGAAATTTGAAATGCCACCGATATTCAGTAAAATTCGGTTTTCCGTACTGCTCGAAAAAAGCAGATAATCGCCATAAACAGCCAGCGGCGCACCTTCGCCACCTGCGGCTATATGTTTTTGCCTGAAGTCACTTAAAGTAATGATGCCTGTTTTAACAGCGATGTGGTCACCGTCCCCTATCTGCAAAGTAGCGTCGGGGAAGGCGCTTTGTCCGTGCAGGGACAGAGGTGCATGAAAGATAGTCTGACCATGACTGGCGATTAAATCAACCGCATCAGCCGGGTATTTCCATTTTTCCAGCGTTTCCATGATCAGCCGGGCAGAATAATTACCGATGACTGCGTTTAGTAAGGTTACCAGCTGAAGGTCAACCTGCCCTTTAAAAGAAACCGACTTCAATTGTTCTTTAAAGCTTTCATCGTAGGGAATAGTAATGAAGTGTAATACCTTAACCTCCGTGTTCAGTCCTGATCCACTGAATTCGCAAAGTGCGATATCAAGTCCGTCTAATGAAGTTCCCGACATCAACCCTGCAATTACCCGCGATGGAGCATTTGCCAACCCTGCCAGTTTTGAGATATAACTATTCATTTTGCATTTTTTATAATGAGCCCATCTTATATTTTGCCTGTACCCTAAAAAAACTGCACAGATCGGCACTTTAACCGCTTTAATAAAATGATATATTAAATATATGGAATTATACATTACGAATTCCTTCTGAGTTCAAATAAAAGATGCACAAACACGCAATATTCCGCAGTAAATAGCAGGGTTCGTGCATTTGGGATGTGGTTTAAGAGAATTTCAGCTTTGTAATCAGGGCTTAATCACCTTTGATAATACCGCGGGCACCTGGATAAGGTCGTAGTCCTGATCATAAATCAGGTATTTATTGTGCCACTCAGGTGAAAATTTATCTTTCGCATCCCTCAGGCCTTTGTAATGTGAAAACGAACGGATTTTTTCATAGGCAAACTTCATAGACCTTTCAGTTAGGTTCTTTGGTTCGTCCAATCCTGAGAGCGGTGCAAAACCAATATTAACAGCAGTACAGCCGGTTGATTTCAGGTAATGAAACAACTCAACCAGAATAAAATCTATTACTCCGTTAGGCGCGTCCTTCGTTTTCCTGATCAGGTCGTATGTTCCTTCTCCGGGGGCATAATCAGGAATTACATTTAAAAATGCAACAATTTTTTCTTCGGCATTTTCCACAGTGATGATCGTTTGGTTTTTAAGTTCCTCCCAGTCAAACATTCCCTGTGAAAACACAATTTCCTCACGCTCCGTATCAACCAGCCATTCATCAGATACGGATTTAATCTTTTGCAATAGACCATCTTTTACAGGAGCAGTGTAGATGTTGGTATGAAAACCTTTTTCTCCTACCTTTTTTAGTGCATTCCGTATAGACTTACGGCTGCCGCCCTCCAGTGTAAAAGTGGTCAGGTCCACCACCCCTTCCTGCCCGAGGTACAATTTCTTTTTGCCTGCGGATAAAAATGGTTCCAGTGTTTCTTCTGCCACCCGGTAATAAAAACTCTTTACGCCGCTTTCAAAACAGTATTTGTCAAACGATCTAATAAAGGCCTTCATATGCTCCGGCGCAGTAACGGGCGATTCAAGAACTACTGCAAAATTGCCAGAAATCCTGTAAGAAATAAAACCTTCATAATCAGCAGAACGGTAAATAAGTTTATCCCGGTAGGTTTTAAAATAATCCATAGCAGAATTGCCATGTTTATCCAGTTGGGCCTTTGCCCAGGTAAATTCTTCTTCGTCTGTTGTATCTTTAATAATGTAAGGGCGTATCAAGGTGTATACCAGAAAACCAAGCGAAAGAAACCCGCTGATATTGATGGAATACAAAAAGCCTTGTGCAAAGGAGTCTTGTGCAATCAGGTCGTCATTTCCGATCAGAACAAAGTTTTCAAGCGTGTACCGTACGGACTGCAAAAAGCTGAAATCGACATTAAAATGCCTCGCGTCGAGGAAATAAAAACCTATTGTACCGTACAAAACGACAGCAAATACACTCAGAATCGTAGTCTGGATGCCTAGAAACCGGAGCCGGGAATTGTGTTTAACATAATACTCTTTACGTGAGGTGACCAAAGCGATAATGACAATTACCGAAAAGCTTGCTTCTTCATAATCAATAGCTTTAGTGAGGTTTCCTACCAGGGAGAACAGACACAATGCCAATGCAAAATACCAGGCCATCCTGAGCCCTTTGAGCATAAATGCCGCAGTAACCAGCAGAAACAATCCCGCCACCAGCACGAAATAGTTTGACACCGCAATGGCCGATACCGGTAGAAAATTCTTAAGAAATACCAGCCGTTCATGGATAGCCGGGGTTAGCACAGATACAATATTGATCACGCCCAATGCCAGGATTAGCAAAGCAGGTATGATCCGCATGAGCAGTTTGTTAATTTTAGCCAGAAAACTCAGTGCACCCAGCAACATGGGGATCCAGAATTCCATAAACCGGTAAAGGAATGTAATTGATACTGCCGCTGCTTCAGTATATCCCATTCTGATCAGCATGAAAGTCATGGATGCTTCAACTGCACCCAGGCCGCGTAAGAAAGGAGAAATAATGAGGAATACAACCCCAACAATATAACTTACTGTAGCTACCACCAGCGATGGCTGGATGCTGAGTGCTACCATTGCAATGTAAATATGAACGATGCCGATGATCTCAATGAGCATGCTCCACAAAAATGTCTGGATAAAACTGTTTCTTTCTATTTTGTTGTCGCGGAACTCCGCCAGGAACAACTCTACAGCAGGAAGATATTTTACGAGTAGTTGGTAAAGCTTGCCAGCATTGGCGATCGTTCTGTATAACAAATAAATTGCGCCTATCAGGATAAATACCGCAATTAGTCCCACCCACTCACCCGCCCCAATGCTACCTTCAAAAATTGCATAGATAAACACGGGTATGGCAATCACCACAACAGATAGAATACCTACAAACCCATAAATAGAGGAAGCAAAGTTAACCTGGGATTTACTTACGCCTTTTTCTTCAATATTACCACTAAAAAAGGCCAGTGATGAAACACCGCCCGCCGGCAGAAACACGCTGATGAAATTTCTTTTCATGTACAGCAAGGTGGCATCTATCAAACCCACCTTGCTGCCAACGGCCGCAAAAGAGGCTTTGTACATCATGCCATGCACAAAAACATAGGCCACGCTAAGCGTGATGCCAAATGTAATCCAGTCCCATTTTGAGGTAAGGACCAAATGCCTTACCTGCTGCAGTTCTGCACGTTCATGCTGGATAAACCATATCCCCAATCCTACAAAAAATAGGGTGAAGATATAGCTGAAAATGATTTTATAATTTTCCCGGATAAACGGTACAGGATTGTATGAAGCAGGTAATTCCATGGAGCTAAGCAGCTTTCAATAATAGATTAGATACTATAAAAGTATAATAATTCTCCTGATTTCAATACATTTCCATGCCGATTATCTCAGGCTGTTAAGGTATTCTGCAAACGCCTCATAGTCCCATGAGCCGTCATATCGACTGCCATTAACAAAAAAAGAGGGGGTTCCGTTAACGCCGCTTTCTACGCCGCCCATAAAACTTTGCTGAACCTTATCTTTAAATTCGCCCTTTGCAATAGCCTGTTCAAATTGGTCAAGGGGTATGTCCAGATCTTTGGCGTAAGCTGAAAGGCTGGCATCATCCAGCGCATATTGTTTCTCATACAGGCAGTCATGGTATTCCCAAAATTTACCGTGCTGATCTGCCGCCTCCGCTGCTTCAGCGGCATGTTCCGCGTGCGGGTGCGATTGAGCCAGCGGAAAACTCCTGAATACAAAACACAAATCGTCTTTAAAATGACGTTGTATTTTCTGGATAATTGGATAAGCCCTTCTGCAATGCGGGCACTCAAAATCTCCATATTCCAGCAGCACAATTGCTGCGTCTGGGTTTCCTTGTATATGATCCGATTCACTTACCGGAATCGTTAAATCGTTACCGTTATCAATCATGATGAATTTCTCCCTGAATCTCTTTTAAAGCTTTTAAAATATGATTGGCACCCGGGTTTATATCCATTGGAGAAAGATAGCTCCACTGAATCAGTCCCTCACCATCAATAACAAAAAGGGCGCGTTCTGTAAAACCATCATGAGCCCTGTAAACGCCATAAGATCTCGCCACTTCTCCTTTGGGTTCAAAGTCGGCAAGCAGCGTAACCTGGTAATTCCTGTTTTCACGGAATGCCTGATGGCAAAACGCACTGTCAACAGAAATTCCCAGCAACTCTGCGTTTAACTGCTGAAACATCGGTAACAGTTCACTATATAATGTCAGTTGGTCGCCGCAAACCGCACTCCAGTCGGCCGGATAAAAAACCAGTATTACATTTTTCCCTTTATAATCACTCAGTTTAACCATTTCTCCTGCATCTCCTGCAGACGAACCAGCAGTACTTTGAAGGGCAAAATCAGGTGCCGGTGTTCCAGCTTTTAATATATCGCTCATTTGAATGTTCTATGTTTAGATTTTAGAACACCCGGGAGAAATTTTTGTTTCGCAGTGCTAACTACTTTTTTGAAAAGAAAACTATTCCTAATGCAATAAACGACCAGACCAGCATTTGCCAGGTGGACAATTCCCACCCGCCGTGTTTCCAGCATAACAACCCAAAAAATGTTCCTATACCGCCACCAATAAAATAAGTAGTCATGTAAATGGTATTTAAACGGCTATGCGAGTTTTCGTCCAGGGAATAAATCCTTGCAAAATTGGTAATCTGGGTGGCCTGTACACCAATATCCAAAACAAAGATGGCAAGAACCATCACAATGATGGACAGTGGAAAAACTTTCAGCAAAATCAAACTGATAATGATCAGTCCTACTGTCATCATTAGCGACGTACGCGTATTGCCTTTGTCGGCCAGCTTGCCAAAATACGGCGCTACCAGTGCTCCACCAATAGCAACCAGCCCAAATAAACCGATCGTATCCGCATGGAAATTGAAAGCCGGGCCACTTAAATAGAAAGTAACGGTAGTCCAGAATGAGCAGAATATACCAAAAGTGAATGCGCCCAAAACGGCCGATTCGCGGAGTATCCGGTGTTCCTTTACCAGCAAAAGTGTCGATTTAAGCAATGCGATATAATTGCCTGTAAATCTGTGTTTTACATCTGGAAGGTAAAGTCGGAGTAATACAGTTATTATCACCACCATCACTGCCGAAATTCCGTATACATACCGCCAGCCCAGCCAGTCGGTAATAAAACCGCTAATTACCCTTGAACCCAATATACCTACCAAAATACCACTAAAAACTATTCCAACAGTTTTTCCACGGTTAACCTTATCGAGGCTTGCGGCCATGGGCAGGATGATCTGAGCGGGTGCAGAACAAATGCCGATCAGCAAACTGAGCACCCATACAAAAAACACGCCTTTCGATAAAACCATCAGTACCAGGGATACCGCCAGAAGCACCATCAATAGCAGGATCAGTTTTTTCCGGTTTACCATATCCCCCATCGGGATCAGAAAAAACATTCCGAGCCCATAACCCAGTTGGGCAAACATTGAAACCCTACCTATCTCTACATCCGAAGCGTGAAGCGAAATGGCCATTTCTTTCAAAATTGGTTGGTTGTAGTAAATATTGGCAACGGTAATTCCTGCAGCGATGGCCATCAGTAAAATTGTACCTGTTCTGAGCGGATCACCTTCCTGGTGATAGTTTTTATGTAGAGCATTCATTCGGCGCAAAAATAGCGCTAAACAGTTGAGATGATAGCGAAGCCACATTAATTTTACCCTTCCATTCATCAACATTAAAATCCTGTGACAAATGGAAAGGCAAAAAATGTAATGTTTAGTTATAGTAAGACGAATTCAGGTTGCCATTCGCCTTTTCAGCTTTTTCTATAGGTGTGTAATCTGAAAGGATCAAGGCAGCATCGGCTTTCACACATACGTCATGTTCAAAATGCACAGAAGGCAATCTGTCAGCCGTTCTAACCACCCAGCCATCACTATCCGTGGTTACTTTATATGTACCCATATTTACCATTGGTTCAATAGCTAATACCAGGTTTTTTTTCATTTCTATACCGCCGTTTTTCTTGCCGAAGTTTGGTACCTGGGGATCTTCATGCATGGAACGGCCAAGCCCATGACCAACAAGGTCCCTCACCACACCATAACCATGCTTTTCATTATATTGCTGTATAGCGTTGCTGATCTCACCTAAACGGTTACCTTCAACAGCATATTTAATTCCTTCAAAAAGAGAATCTTTAGTTGTTTTTACCAGTTTAATAATCTCGGGAGAAGTTTCACCCAGTATGAAGGTATAGGCGTGGTCGCCATGAAAACCATTTTTAATTACGCCCACATCAACCGATACGATATCCCCTTCACGTAGTGCTACTTGATTCGGAATCCGTGC
>Ga0247815_10000439_pt1 | contig 32524 bp, 67 predicted proteins | sample UWRJL194509B1_FD_181014 | JGI IMG/M metagenome (GOLD analysis project Ga0247815, IMG submission 181014) | Plant litter microbial communities from Arlington Agricultural Research Station in Wisconsin, United States - UWRJ-L194-509B-1 | ecosystem: Environmental > Terrestrial > Plant litter >...
CTATCACGTCTTTCTTTTACAAAATTTAATGTTCTTTCAAATAAACTCATTTAAATTATTTAATTAGTATAAAATACCCACATCCTAATAACATTTTGACTATTAGGATTAACTTTATCTTGACTAATTGTACCTGCTAATTCATTAAAAGTAGCTAAATCTTCTTCAGTATGATCTTCAATTGCTGTACTCATTAACCACATTGCTTGACTTTTATCATTAATAGCATAACCTTTAATTACAGCAGTTATTAATGCTTTACGGAGATTAAGATAATCATCATCTTCAGGTAAATTATCATTTATTTCTTCAATTTGATTATCAATATTGTATATTTGACTAATACCGCATGATATTTCTGTATCACTATTACTCATTACATTATCAATAACTACTTCATTATCGTCAATATCTCTGTATGTAATATTATCATCGCTATAAACAATACTGTTAATCATATCTTGTTCAGTACGTTTAACTGGTTCAATAGCTACTAATACTTCATCTTCAACTTCTTCAAATAATGTTTTACCATATCTAACAGTTTTAGCATTATCGTTTATAAGAAAATAATAATCTTGTTCAGATTTAATAACATCATATTCATTATCAATAGTTAATTTATAACCATTAGTTTTAATACATTTAATTTTCATTTGTTTATTTATTTATTTATTTTATATTTAATAATCCGTTAAATCTATTTCTACCTATAGTAGAACATACACTAAAGTATGCATAATTACTTGATTGAACTAAATCTCTAAGTTTATGATACATTTCATAATAAGATATATTTGGTAGATAATATCTACATAGTAACCAACAATCTATATAACTTCTTCCTCGATTAACTCCACAATGATGAAATTCATTATCTACATATATTGTAGCGTTGGAAGTACTATTATTAAATAATTTGCGAAATAAATCATTTAAGTTTTTTACTTCATATTTATCATCTTTAAACTTAATTAATCTGTGATCTTTATAATAAATTTGTTTTTTATCTAAAGCACTTTTGCTATAATTTAACATTATATTTTATTAATTAATTGTTCATAATCATTTAAAGAATATCCATCAATTCCTTTAGTATTTAAATAATTCTTACGACTATAATCAGTCATATATTCTCTAGTACTTTTATCTAAATACATTAAAACTACTTTATTAACTTTTGTACACCATACCATAGATATAGGATTATCTTCATTAATCAAATCTCTAACTATTCTAATAATAGCTTCAAATGATGTTTTAGGAAATCTACTTAATACTATTTGATGTAATTCAGTAATACTTCTAAATCTACCACTTTCACATTGTAATTCAGTACAATCACTATTACTGTAAGAAGCAAATTTACCTCTTATAAACTTTCTTATAAAATCTTTACGAGTATCTGTTTTAGGTACATCAGTTAATTTTACATACAAAACTTCTGTCATTTCATTATTTATTTTGTTATTTTCTTCAACTTTTGAAAAAGTTATTTGACCGTATTTATCAACTTTATATTTATAAGTATTATTAATATAATCTAATACAGCTTTATCAAACTGTTCTTTAGCTTTTTCTCCAATTATCCACATTTATCGAAATTTACTTATATTTTTTTCATATAATTCCATCATCTTACTTTTAATTTTATCATGATTTAATTTACCATATTTCATATAATCTTTATTATCTAACATTATATTTAATAATGGTATTTTAATATAATCTTTTACATAATAGATAGTCTTGTAAAATGTATTAAAATCTGTCATAATTATTTAAGTACACTTCCCCAACCTTCAGTTGGTTGTTCTTGTTCATCAATAAAATCACTTAATCTAGATCGTATTCCATTAGCATCTTTTTTATATATAAAATAATCAGCTTGTTGTAAATACTTTAAATTATCTACAGAATGAATATACAACTTAGTAGCTCTAATTATATCTTCCTTAGTTTTATCAGGATTACTTTTAAGCCATTTAGAAAGCTTTTCTTTAATAGATTGAAGGTTACCTTGACTACCAGGTTTTAATCCCTTAAATAGACTTCTATATTCATTTACAAAATCATCAAATGATTCTTTAGTATTCTTTAATATAATAGGATAATCTTCAGTTATAAAATGTTGAACATTAGGCTCAGTATTATTTATAAACTTTTCAATAAATAATTTACCTTTTTCTCTAAGTATATATAACTGTTTAAGTTTATCATCTTTAACTATCTTAATAAACGATCTATCTTGGAGTGGTAACAAAACCAAGTTATAATCAATTCCTCCAAAATCTGTTTCATTATTATAAATATTAATTAAAGTTACAAATTGAACTAAAGATATATTATTAGATTTAAGTAATTCTAAATCAATAATAAAATTAATCATAATTAAAAAAAGTTAATTGCATAGTAACTAATTTTATACTTTGAATTCTTTTGTCCTTTACTAAATTTTTTATAGTCATTTCCGCATCAGCATAATTTTTTGCTACAGTATAATAACTATGTCCTTCTATATTATATTTATATAAATTCATAATTCATCTTCTATAAAGTTATCTTCATCTAACGAAAGTATATAATCTTCATTGATAATAGAATCTACAGTACCAGTTCCTTGACATAATTTACAAGTAATATATTCAAATCCTCTACCTGTAGATTTACCCTCCATAATAGTTCCTACTGCTAAACAATGAGGACATTCTATTTTAGTATTAATCATATTTTATAATTTAATAAATACTTAAAGGATTCCCAAAAAGTACTAGTTTTAATAACACCTTCTGTAATATTTTCTAATTGCTTATTTGTTTTATTAAGAGATTTTATTTTCTCATAAAGACGATTAATCTCAGATTCATTGGATTTATAACTATTTTCTAAATATTGAATTAGTCTATTCCTTTCTTCACCAAATTCATTTTGAATTTTTTCAGTAAGATTTATACATCTATCAACATTTAAACTATGAGAAAATTCAATATTAATACTTCTTTTTAAATAACCATCAGAACCTTCAAAATAATATCCAATTTTATTTTTAATATCTTTTAAATCTTCTTCTTCTATGTATTCAATTTTTTTCATAATTTAATAATATTCATAATATTGTTGTTTAATCATTTCTTCTTTTATTAGTTTATAGTTATTATTATGTATTTCAAAGTAGTCAATAACTTGATCTATAGTTAAATGTATATCAAATTCTTCTTCTAACTTTTCACTAATTATTATAGGATTATAAGTTTTATAACAATCTATTATAAGATCTAAACAAATAGGTAATTCTGAAGTTACATTAATATTCATAATATTTTTTTAATTATTTCCACCAGATTATCTTAAGCCACCAAGGTTTATCATATTCTTCTTTGAAAGTTTTATTTAAAGCATCTAAATCATCTTTAAGTTTATCTTTTTGTTTAATAATAGATATAAACATATCAGAATCTCTTAATACAAGTTGAGCAATATTATCTAAAACATATTTAGATATAGTAATTTCATCATATCGATTAAATCTATAATTACTACTATATTTAAATAAATAATCAGATAATGTTACATTGAAATTATTTAATTTTCTTTCAACAATTTCAATTTTATACTTTAAATCAGCTTTTTCACAATCTACTTTCTTTTCATAGAATCTACCGTCTAATCCTTTATATCCACATATTTCTTTCATTATTTTATATTATCTAAAGAATAAGCGTTTAATATTGAATTAACAAGTTCTATATTATCTTCACTATGATCTAATAATGGAACATCTATTGCAGCTATTAAAGCTTGTTGCACATGATATTTAGCAAATTCAATCATTGCTTCTATCACATAGTGTTTACCAAAACCACTTTCATTGTTGAATGTAGGTAAATCTTTTAATAATTCTTCAGCAGTTAATATTTCATTCATATTTAAAATAATGTTAGTTGATTTAATTGGTTTAATTCATCTATAATCTTTTGTGTTTTACTTATATAATAATTATAATTAATCTTATAATCTTCCCAAGGTTTTTCTTTATAATTATTAAATAATATAACTCCTTCTCCTACATTAACATTATCTAAAGTTTGTTTATCATTCTTCTTTTTATATAAATAAGGAGAATTCTTACTAAAATAATATCTATTTAAGTTTTGTTGAACTATATTATTATGTAAAACTGTATAATTTTTAGCAATTTTATTAGATTTACAATAATTATAGATATGTGATTTATATTTATCAGGATTACTAATAAATTCTTTAATAGGTGTATTGTCTTTATAATAACTATTTAAAGCTTCAGCAATAATTTGTTCATTATTAGAATCACCTAATGGTATTTCACGTTTATTATCTTCATTAAAATCTAATTTAAAAAAACCTTTACGTTTAATTTTACCTTTTTCAGTAATACACCAATAGTTATTAACATTCTTATACATAATTTTATTATAATATTCATGTTCCATAACTAAATCAAATTCTTTAGCTATAGCATCAATAGTATCTTTATATTTATCTAATTCTAATCTATTAACAATTACTTCTATGCCATCGGTGTTAGCTGAGATAACTTGCCAATTATTAATTACACACTCTTCAATACATTTAGTTAAGAATAATTGACCTATTAATCGAAGTTTCATAGCACCTTCAGGATAATATAACCAACTATGTTGATTATCTAATAAGCCAGACGTACTATTTAATATAAGTTTTGAAAATGTTTCCTTAGATTTATCACCTTCTTTTTTACCATCAACTTTATCCTTACCAAACTGTTTATATTTATTTAAAACTTCAGGAAATCTTATACAATTATAATTAATAATAATATTAGGATACATCGAAGCTACATCACTTGTTAATATTTGATATTCGTCATTAGAATAATATTGTTCATTCTCATTAACAGAATGTAATCCACCAATACCATATGTAAGTTTAATAGATGTGTTATTAATATTAACTACTAAATCTTCACTAAAACTATTTTTAGAATTTAATATTCTATTAAATAAATCTTTAAATATATCTAATTTGAATTTAGGATCAAAATCTTCCAGACATTCATTTAGATATAATGTAGGCTTAATAAATTTATTATTTCTAACTTCATAAACATTTTTACCTGTAATATTACAATAATCTAATAATAATGCTTCAGAAGCTATTTTAGGAGCATCCCATGACCAAGCCTGAAGTTTATAATTACTAACTACATTAGCTCTTAATATAATTTGATCTTGCATCTCATCACATAATAATTCTAATATACCAAGATCATGTGTATAATTATAATATCTTAATTTAGGTAAATCTTCTATAGTTAATATAATATCAGGTTTATAAGGTAATTCTTGTACAGTATGATAACCTAATTGTATTCCTAATGATTTTAAACTAATTTTTTTAGATATACGTAACATTTTAGACCAATAAGCAAATAAATCTATACTAATCCAGTTAGATTTAATATATCTCATTTGTTTAACTAAATCATCAAATTCATCATGTATTAATTTATCTGAAAACCATTTTAAATCAATAGTTATATCAATATAATTTAAATTTTTATATCTAATGTAATTCTTTAATAAATATTTTAATACAGGTTCATCATAATGTAATCCATTAAATGATATTAAAAATCCTTTATAATTATTAAACCATTCAACAATTAACTCTAAATCATTTCTTTCTTCACTAATTTCATAAAATAGTATCTCTTTAGTAATATAATCTTTTAATCCTACACAAAAGTAATTCTTATACACCTCAATGTCCGTCAAATACTTATCCATCTTTTTCTATACATTCCAAACAAAATCCATATCCTATTGAATATTGAATTCTATCTATTTCTTTACTACATTCAAGACAATTATAATTCATCTAATTTATTTAAAATTAATAGTACATCTAAAGGACTTGGACCTTTCTTAATACTCTCGTAAAGATATACTATTAATTATTATTTATGTCCATTGAATAGTGACATTTTTATTCATTCCATTAGAAACTACTCCTGAAACTTTATAACCTTTACTTACTAATTGTAATCTAACACTAGTTGGAGCTTGATTTTCAGAAATTGTTAATTGTAATTCTCCTAAATTAGCAGCCTGTTCAATTTTAATCATTAAAGGTTCTAAAATTTTTTCAGAATTACTCATTGCTAAATTCTTAGCTTCTACAGCACTTAATATCATTACTCAGGTTGTTTAACAGTTGTTCTATATGTATCCCATATCTCTTTACGATCTTTTTTAGAGACAACTTGATTATCAGGATCAGCAGCTTGAGTCATAGCTCTTCTGAATGATGTATCTCTACCTAAAATCTTATTAGGTTTATCTTTAGCATATTTAGTAGCTATACCAGTTGCTAAATCATTACCTTTAGTATCCTGTACTACACAATGTGTTTCATTGTCAATGTAATACCATTTTACACAGTTGTTACTTGTTCTCATAATTTATTATATTTAATTATTAATTTATTTAATCCCACAAATCTCCATCTAATGAGTCACCTAATATACCACCAAGCATATCACCTCCTAAGAGTCCACCTAATAAAGCAGATCCAGTAGCAGCACCAATAACAGCACTTGTTAAGAAATCTCCATTAGAACTATTCTTATTACTTGCCTCAGGTATAAAATTTAATTTATCTGAATAATTTAATGCATTATAAGTACTTTGACTTATTCTAGCACCTGAACTTTTATGTATATACATATTATTTATTTATTAATTTATAAAATTTTCTATAATCTTCTTCTGTAACTAATTTACTATTTATATTATAGTCTATATTATTACCTTTAAAATGTTCATTAATATGATTTTGTTTTATATTACTTATATCTAAATCTAATTTACACATATGATTACTGTATGTTATAAAATGATTTGAATTCATTTTAGGTTTAGTTAATAAAAACCAATTACATGCTATTAATAATAACTTAACTCTATTAGTCTTAGGATAATATTTCTTAAAGTTAAAATATATTGGTAATATCTTATAATAATTATCATAATCTTTACCATAATTATCTAAATCACCATAAAATCCTTCCCATATAAATCTTACAAACATTGATAATAATATCCTTTGTTGAAAATGACTATATGGTATATTAGATAAATCTAATTCAAATCGTTCTTTAACTTCATCAAATATAAATGTAAAATTAAATACTTTAGTTAAATCTTTAAGATACTCAATAATTAAATCTTTATCTATAGAGAATTTATCTTTTTCTATAATAATTTTTAGTTCATTATGATTTTGTCTAAAATTAGCAAAACATATTTGATCTATACTTTCTTTACCGTTTATTATATATGAACAGGTATATGCCATATCAAAATATCATTGTATTATTCTTACTTCTATATTTTTTATCCTCTTTATCTAATTTACTATTTGTTTTAACTATAGCAATTATTATTACTATAAATATAAAACCTATTGTATATAATATCATACTAACTACAAATTACTTCATTATTAAACCAATTGTCATTATCCATCACATCAAGATAATGTATTTCTTCATTCTTTTTCATAATTTAATCTTTAGATAGTTTAACTTTCATTTCTTCTAACTGTTCTATAGATAATAATTTAGAATATAAATCAGTTTCTTCAATTCTAAATTTAGAAGCTAATTCATAATTTTGTTCTCTAATAGCATTAACCTTTTGATCTTGAGCTAACATTATTTTTTTAACATTAATACAATCTTCTATTAATTCAATCAATATTTCTTTCATAATTTATTTCTTTAGTTAATTCATATTCTACTGCTTGAAAAGCATTTACTTCATATCTATTATTTACTGTATCAATTACTCTAACCCAGTAATAATATCTATTCGCTTTATATTCCTTAAAATCATCCAATTTAGCAACAACTACTTTAGTTGTGTCAATATATAACGTATCTCCAGGTTTATAAAGATTATCTGATTGTTTAATCTCTCTATTAGATGGTAAATAATCACAACTAATAAATGATAACAACAATATTAACATTACATATTTCATTATTCTAAATTTTCTAAATAATCCAATTCTTTTTCATAAAATTTTGTTTGTATTCTCATTTTATTTAATTCAAGTCTTTGATATTGAATTTCATGAGGAACTTTTCCTATAGTATCTCCTAAACTATAATTATATAATTGAGGTAAATTAATTACTTCATATTTACAATTAGATTTACTAACTGTATAAAACCCATTAATAGATTTTTCAACGACTATATAATCTTTATAATCATCTACACAATCAAAATCTTTTCCTTTATTACAACTAATAAGACTTATTAGAAGTAATATTATTAAACTACATTTAATCATCTCCTAATCCCACTAAAATTATTAATAGAATTGCTATAAATACGTATATCATTTTATATATTTTAAATTTAATAAAAAAACTACCAGCTACTTAATTCACTGGTAGTCAACTAATAACTAAAATAACTAATAAACAAATTATGAACTTTGTTTAGAGAGTATTATGGAATCGAACCATTTCCTTATTATAGTAAACTATAACCATGCTAACCAATAACACCAATACCCTACCACTATTAATTATTCTATCATATCACAAGCATCTAACTCTCGTTCTATTTGCTTATAATTATAATTCTTTAAATTAGACAACCATTGTTGAAAATGATTTCTACGTTCCTGTATAGACTCTGGTCTATTTACTGTTTGTGTTAATACTGCACTAATCATCATAATCAATCATTATATTAACTGTTTTAAATATGATAAACATATTTATCATTGTTGAAATCATAGCTGCTATATACCAAATGAAACAATTATATAATATTGTAGCAATTATAGCCATTATTAATATAGCTAATAATACAATTAAAGCTTGTTTAGTATTCATCAGTCAGAAAATATTTAGACCCAAGATATCCAATTAACCATCCACCTATAGCACTTGTAAATATAAATAAACAACTATATTCTTTAATTGGAAATAAAATTGTTTGAAAATATCCCCATAAACCTGCGATAAATACTATTAGTATTATTATTATTTTATTCATCATTAGTTTAAATTACTTAACTTAGTTAAATTAAATCTAACACGTTTAGATAGTTTATCTATTAATTCAGATCTAAACTTCTGTTGTTCTTTAAAGAAGCCTACAGAGTTCATAGCTTTAAATTCAGCATAATCTCTCTTAGCATTCTTACGTTCTTTAGTAGTAAAATGTTGTTCATTAACTACTATAGCATCTTCTACATCACCATCTAATGTAAATGATGTAGCTTTTTTATCTAACGCTGTTGTGTGAAATACTTGTAATACTTCATTAATAGACTTCTTTCTACCTTTATAATCAACAAATACTTCTTTATTGATTGGTTGTACAACTTTAGTACCGTCAGCAAAACTATATGTTACTGATGTAATTTCTTCTAATTCTTTAGTTTTCATAATTATTATTTATTAAGTTATTTAATTCCAATCTATATCTTGACATTCACTAATATCAAACTTCTTATTAAATCCATTACCTTCTAATAATAAAGTTAAATTAGATGAATAATATCCGTTATTATAACCATATCCAGGTATTCTAACAGGAAATCCTTCTAATGGATTTAAAGCTATACCATAACCTTCAATTCTTTCAAAGAAATCTTCTGATTCTAAATCAAATTCTAATCCTTCAAAATCTTTAATAGTTAAATCATTAAAACTTAAATAATGACTTTCACAACAATCTGATTCATGATCTGATGATAATATAACTCCATTATCGAATACTATGTTATCACCTGCTATTTTTACTACTTTTACTTTCATTATATAAGTGGTTTTGCTATTTCCAATAATTCTTCAAAGTTTGATAAAAACTGTTGTGCAATTTCTTTAGATTGAAATGTAAATATTCTATTATAATGTGTTACAGAATCGACTCTTAAATTATTTTTATTACTAATAACAGAATATTTTAAATAATATTCATCATAATCAGGAACCCAACCATTTCTATAAACTTCTCTAAGTTGTAATAATTGACTTAAAGCTAATACTGCTTCAGCTAACGATTTAGTTGGGAATATATTACGATTTGAAGAATTAGTTTTATATGTTGTTTTGTTATTACAAATATATAAATCAGAATTCATATCAATAGCACATCCTGTAACTTGCTTTAATTCTTCCCAACTCTTAGGTAATTCTTTAGCTTCTAATTCTTCTTTACTATAATTACTTAAAGCAAATTCTCTAACAGATTCATCTTTACTAGTAAGATACATCTTCTTTGCAATTTCTATTGGTAATACTACTATTTTCATATAATATTTTAATTGATTAGGATATACTTGATACAAACTATCATTTGTTTCTTCAAATTTAACTTGTATTTTTTTATAAAATTGATTTATTAATCCATCAAATATATTAACATATTTTATATATTTAATTGTTCTACAAAGACTAATATTATCAATTATTACTTTATCTCCTACTTTAAACTTAGTTTCCATATCTTAATTGGTTTTTGTGGTGACGATATTAAATATATCATTAAGAACGATAATGGTAATACCATAATTAATGTAAATATAAACATATGTAATAAGGTTATTAGACTAAGATTTAAATTAAATACTAAAGTTAATCCCATAAATATTACTGAAGCTATAATTACAAATACATCTAATAACCACAGTATTGCTATTATTTTAAATATTGTTTTCATAATATTAATATTTTTCCATTATTACTACTATAGTATTATCACCACCAATACAAGTCTTAGTTATATAGCCTTTTTCAGTATATTTTATAATAAAATTTTTAACTTCGTATGGATATAAACCAGAAGAACATACTGTATATTTAGGTAACGCAGGCTTAATAGTCATAAAACTATCAGGTACTGTTGCAGCTATCGATATAGTTACAAATATTCCAAGTAGGAATATTAAAATTGAATTTTTCATATTTTGTTATTTTTTAATTATAAATAGATATAGATTTTAATTATTATTAATCTCAACCTATATCTATATTGTTATTATACTTTAGTTACATTTCGTAATAATACGGTATTCTTAGAACAATTATCTGCAAGTTTATCTACTAATTTAAATAATATTTTATTATTATCTAATTTAATAGATTCAATTGTTCTTAAAAAATCAGGATGAAATTGAGATATTTTATGCAGTTTAATACTATCACCTACTGTAAATATATTACCTGTAGATAATTGTTTAACTGAATATATATCCCATCTATTATTAGGTAATTTTTTATTTGCACCTATACATTGTATTATATTACCTGGTTTATTATAATAAAGATTATTAGTTTTATTAGCCATTAAACTTAATATCTCATATTTAGAATTATCAACTTCAGGTTTACTAATTATTTCAGCCCATTTATCTGATTGTTTATTATAAATCCAACCTTGTTGACCATTAGTCCAAATACCAAATTTATTTTCATTCCAATTACTAAATTTATCAATAAATTGATTATTATAATACTCAGGAATTATACCATTTGCTCCTACAGCCTTAAATTCTGTACCAACAGTATACAATCGTTTAGCTTTATCTAATAATGATTCTTTAGGTTGTACTACTGCAGCATAAATATCTTGATTATTTAGTTTTAATGGTTCAAACTTATGAAATCCTAGATTTAATTCAGGTTCAATATAATGTTCTATTTTATCAATAGATATACCATTTTTAATATATAATGTAGTAAGAGCACATATATTACCTTCATTAGATAATTTAAATCCTTTAATTATAGAAGATTTTTTAAACTTACCATTAAGATTTATTACTGTATCACCAATCTTAAAGAGATTACCTTCTTCATTAGCTACTTCAATAATATCTTCGTTATGTTTTACTAATATTTGATAAGGTAAATTATTTTGTTTTACTACATCTTCATTTACGACAACTTCTTTTAAAACATATTGTTTAAATTGATCAAATGTTATAAGCGGAGCATGATATTTATTGTAATATCCATTATAAAAATTAGTATTACCGTCAGCATAATATCCTATATAATATTGATTCCGATTAAATCCTGAAAAAGGATTATAATCATCATGATTTTTAAATCTACCTTTAAAATCATTTTCCATATACTTTCTAACTATATGAAACTCTTCATTTGAATGTACTTCAACAGTGTAATATTTAGGTACTTCAAATTCTTTAACAAATGATTTCATAGCATCATCATAAGATATAAATTTGTTATTATCTATACATGTGTTTAACCAATGTTTTTGTTCTGGTGTAGCTTCTTTAATATTACTAACATTAGCTCTAAAACTTCCATTTTTAAATAAAATTGGTTTTAATGGAAATATTTCAATGTTAATATTATGTGAAATATCTCCCCATTTAATTAAATAATCAGTTTTTTGTAATTCTAATCTTAAAGTATATATTTCACCTTCTTTTAATTCGTTAATATTCATAATTTTTATTATTAGTAATTAGTTTATTCTATTATTTTATTAAGAAGTCTACTTCCTATTTTAAACCAATAAGTATCATCATTATTGTCTTCAAAATCAAATATTATTATACCAAATAATGATAAACATAATATTATAGTTGCAAAAATCCACAATATAAATAATATTGTTATAATTAAATATTTCATTATTCAGTTAATTTAAATGATTTATCAGAATAAAACAACATTGCTGCAGCATCATTCAATTCTCTTAACATAGTTATACCAACATGTTCTTTAATAACGAGTGGTTTAATAACAGGTTTATTTGATTTATCATCAAATTCAAATTTATTTAAAACAAAGTTTTGATACAATGTTTTAATATAATTACGTTCAGTTTCATTAAGTTTCTTAGTAGATGATTCTAATACTTTTAATTCATCTACTTGTACTAATCTTAATTTAGATCGTTGTGGTTCTTTAAGTAAAGCTTTAAGCATATTTGCAATAGTTTCCTTACTATAACCTTGTTTTAAGTTTTGTAATTGATTCATAGTTATTTTATTTAGTTATTATTAGTTTGTGGAGATATAAAGATTTGAACTTTATTAATTGTCTCAAAGACTGTGTTACCATTACACTATATCCCCTATAAGATCATAAAAATACTGACTATAACAGTTAGATAAATCTAGTTTGAATTACACATTATATACTTATGTCATATTTTATCTTTTCAATAAATATATTATTATGTTAATGATTTCTTCTCTGAGTGAAATCACGAAGATTGAATACTTCCATTTCTATGGTGACAAGCCTAGCAACATTATATATTTATTATTCGATTATATAGTAATTACTATTATTTTTAAATATTAATATTAAATTATAATTATAAATAGGAATCACACCTATTATGCTGTTCATAAACTAGCTTAAGTAGCAAATATTATATACAATTATCCCCATAACTATCTAATGATTAATATTAGATTTGTACACAATTTATTATTAATATCATTAGCAGCCAATGTTAATTCATCGTATTACACATCCCTGTAGTATTGTATTGCTATCTAGATGTCACTAATGATATTTATATTATTAAAACCTTTCTAATCCCATTTCCAAAGGAATATACACTGCTGAATCCCATTTGACTTCTCCTATTTACTCAGCTCCCAGTTCATATTATGTGTATAGCTTGAGTAATAAATAACAGCTATTGGATTAGCTTGTAGTAAGTATGAGCTTATAAATAAGTCTTCATATTATTCTTATTACTATCTATCTTCAAGTTAGAAAGGTTTATCTTATTTTAACATCCTACAGGAAATGAATTTACTTCCTTAGCATTAACTACTGTAACAGTTCCAGGACCATCAGGATTTTTATATGTTCTTTTAACAAATTGATATTTCCTACCACCAGATGTTCCATAACCATTAGCATCTTGATTATTATTAGAATATTCTACACAGTTAATATCTATAATAATAGATTGACCATTAGGTAATATTGCTTTAATATTATCATAACTCTTAAAAGAGTAAATTGTTAGTGATAGTAATATTACTATACTTAATATAAGTTTTTTCATAATTTTAGTTTAAAAAGTATTCTATTAAAAATAATTTTGGTGCTGTTAATATAAATATAAGACTGTATAAATTAATGCAAAAAATTATCAAAGATACACCTGTAAATATTCCAAATATTATCCAGCTTGGAAGTGTATCATATGCAGATCTACCAAAATATTTATCATCATAATCATCATTTTTATCTAACCATAAGTAAGGTGCGTATCTACCTGTTAAAAACATTATAATAGATAATAATATACCCATTATATAACTAACAATCTTCCAATTATAAAACTCTTGTAATACATCAGGAGCTTGTTCAATTATAAAATTACCCGTCTTTTCAGCTAATACTACAGCTTTTTTAACTACTTCTGATAATACTTCATCAGTTTTAGCAAAGTTATCAGTTATAGTATCTTTTTGTGCATATGTACTTAAACTTAAAATACATATTAATATTGTTAAAAGTTTTTTCATTGTTTAATTATTTAAAGTTTAAAAGATTACATATATAAAAGAAAGAAATGAATATTATTATAACTATTATAATAGGAATAAATATATTAAATTTAATTTTATTAATTGTTTTTATATATTCTTTATGAGATTTATCTTTTTTATAATAACCTTTTGAAGAATATCTATTATTATTAAAAGGGATTCTATTAAAAGAATTATTACCCCAAGATCCTACTCCCATAATACTTATTCGTTATCATTTATTATATAATCCTGAATACTATCAAATTTAATAGTTTTATAAGTTTTACCGTTATATATTCTAACATCATTTTGATTTAATAATTCAATTTGATATTCAGGTTTAAATAGTTTAGTTTTGGATTTATTATATTCATAAATAGTTATATATAACCAAGTAAAAGTTATTATAATACTAAATATAGTCCAGAATTTATCATTATTTTTCGTAAAATAACATAATCCTATAAAAGAAATTATTAAAAATGTTATACTTAATATCATTATTTATTAGGTTTAAAACCAAGATATATACTATCTTTAGTTATTTTGTTAATATATAAAGTGTCATTAGTTTTAGCTAAAGATATTTCTTCAGGTAAATCTATTTTATATTGTACAGTTTTATTTGAATATATTTTTGGTTTAAATATAATCCCAATTAATATACCTATTAAAACTATAACATATAATAATAACACAATTTTTAAAGCTTGATTTTTTTGATTAATAGTTAATTCTGACATAATTATAGTCTGTTTAAGTATTCACCTGTACCAATTACTGTAAGAAAGCATATAACAAATGTTAAAAATAATGTCATAAGTATCTCATTTACATGTGTTACATCCCACCATATTAATATATACATTAATACTAAGAATATTAATACTGTAATAATACCAGTTATAATAGCTGTGTAAAATATTATTGTTAATAATTTATTCATAATTGTTATTAGTTTAGTTATTAATGTAGATTATGAGAACTTCTACAAACTTTAATATTATACAGGTTTTAAAAAAGCAGAACATGTTCTAAATCTACCTTCACCTAATTCTATTACTATATCTTGTAAATAAGCATAGTCATTATTAGAAATAAGAATATAATCTGTAATATTAGTTTGTACAACAGTACCAATTATTTCTTTAAGATTAAGATTTGATTTAGTATAATCAGGATATGAAAAGATTATATAATAATCTTTATTATCATCAGACATTGTAGAACTCAATCCACTACCATCTATTATTTTAATTTTATCACCTATTTTAATATTATTATTAATATAAGTTTTTAATTTAAATGATTTTTTCATAATTTAGTTATTTAGTTGAGTAATGTAATAATCCTGCAAATAATGCAAATGGTCCTACTAATAGATGTAATATAATAGATATTATTTTAAATTGTGTATTAGTTTTAAAATTATTGGACCATTCTGTATTATTTATATAATTTGTAGTTAAAATTAGACCTAATAAGCCTAATAGAAGCCATATAATTGTAAGTAATATTATAGTTATCATAATTTAATTGATTAGTTTAGTTAGTTAATAATGTATTGTAAAAGCTATTAATATGATGATAAATGGTTAAAATAGAATTGTTATCGAATAACGATAATGAAAAGTAACATTCTATTCTACAATTGTAGAACAACAACTACTTTTATAGTTAGATATAAAATAAACTTGTCATAATTATTTAATAATCAACTATTTATCAGTACTTTCAAAGAATTCATATATAAATCCATAAATAGCTGTTAATAAAACACTTGACACTAATATAACACTAATCCACCATATAATATCAGGTAAATAGATTAAAGCTAATACTATTACAACTAATACCAACATAGTTATAATTGTTTTAATATGATTATTCATAATTAATGTAATAAATAGAATAGATATGACCATGTAATACTAAGTACAAGTGCTAATATTCTAATAAAGAAGTCTAATTTATAATTAAGTTTATTAAAATAGTTTTCAAATAACATAACTATAAGATATACAGTTGTCCATAGTGAAATAAAGAATATAATTGTTGGTAACATAAGTTCAATTATTAAAAGTTAATTATTTAGTATTAGATAATAACCATTGTTTAAGTTCATCAATAGTTAAAGGTTTAATTGGTTTCATAAGTCATTTAAAGTTTTAATAAGGTTAAATAATACTACAGTACATAGTAATAAATATAGTGTTAGAAATAAGTAAAACATTTAGTATATATATTAAGGAGTAAAAATAATTCATTATAGTATGATATTCTACTACAACATAGTTCAATATAACAGATGATCAGTCTTATTATATTAATTAAAGACACTTTCTCAAGGTGACTAACTTATCTTTTATTACTGAATATCCAGCAGAAGGTTTATTATATCACATTATTATTGCAAACCTACAAGTAATAATAATGTGGACAGTTTAAGGAAGAGACTAACACTGACAACCATATTTATTATAAAGTTATATATTAATGAGTAAAATAAACATTTAATAGAAGATATAATAACCTTAAAGTGTGAAAAACTTGTAATTACAAGTAAGTTATAACTTTACATCTATTAAATGTTAATAATTAATTAAATTTAGATTCATACCAATTATTAATTTCAATTGGTATAGTAAATAATAATATTATACCTAAGTATAAATGATTAGCACAAGGACAAAATGCAAATAATAAATTACCAACTCCTTGTTTAATTAGTTCTTTACAATTATATTTATAACCACTATATATTTGAATTAATCCTTTTATAAATAAAGGTATAAAGGTAATAGATATAAATATAATTATTTGTATTACTGGATTATTCATAATATAATAGGATTAAATGTTAATATAAAATTAATACTATAATATAAGATTCAATACAAAACTTATTCCTGTATTAAAAGGTGTAGAACTAAATAATAGTTCACTCATATTATAGTATTAATAGGTTATTCAAGAGTCTAATCTAATAGATACTCTTGTAAGGTCAATAACTACAGAATTAAATCTAACACTAAAAGGTATCATGTTAACAACTAATAATGTAGTAAATTTAATTAGTTCATCTTGTAAATGACAATGAAATGTGCATTCATTTGAACTAAAATTAGTCATATGTGCGATATTAACAATACCAAGTTCATTAACTTTAGAATCGTTAGTCATTAATGTTAGTTTCATAATATTAGTTATTTAAATAAGTTTATATAGATTCTATTACCATGTATATCATAGTAATTAGTAGGTATTGTAATCATAGTAGTAAGTTTTAGTAATGCATAATAAATAAAACCACGACAGAGCCTATGATAGGATGTCGTGGTAATAAGATTAAACTACAGCAGCAATTGGTTCTGCAACTTCAGCTTCAATAGCATCAAAGTCAAGACCAGCAAATGCAGCAGTATCAATAGTACTGTTAGCAGGTAAGTGTGATGTCCTGATGAACATAGCAACAGAACCGTCAGCATTCTTAACCTGACTAAGAGTAGATAATAGTACGTTACCTACTTTCATACCTTTATCAAATGACTTAGCATAGATTTGTGTAGTAACACCTTTCTGTTCAGTACCGTCAGGAGCAGTAAAGTTAACAGTACCTAAGTAATACACTTTCTCCTCACCTGATGCATTGGTGTACGATTGTGGAGTTTTAGTGTTAACAGATACTAATTCAGCTCCGAATTGATACTCAACTGCATTAGTAGCAGCATTAACGATTTTTTTAAATTTTGTAGACATAATGTAAAGTTTTGTATTGTTAAAAGACTGTGGGTATATCCCAAAATTAAAGAAGAGTATGGGGTGATGTTTTAGTTAGTCAACACATTCACTATTTAAAAATTTTTGAAAAAAATAAATAATTAAAATCAATTAACACTTTCAATAATAAAAACTTTTTAAAAAATTTTAGAAAAATAATTTTTATATTACTACTTGTTGTTATAAAAAGCTATAGAAATATTAAATAATTATAAAATAAATACTGTTTTACTTGCATATATCAATTAAATTCATTACCTTTGTACTTTAAAATATCATTACTGTTATGACGATTACGCTAGTAGTAACTAACAATTACGACAGTGTCTCTAGGGTTAGTAATGGGTTTGTATAATAACTGTTCCCAGAATAGTTAAGTTGAAAGTTGATTTAACATGTGGTTTCACGAGCCTAAAGTACTATTTGATAGGAGTTAAATCTGGGTATTAATGCACTGCTTTCGATGAAAACAACTATTCAAATTAAAATAACGGTTTATGTATTGATTTACATAGGGGTTTTTGTGTTTAAAAATTAAAACTACTTTAGTAAGTTAATTATATTATAACAAAAACTAGTTATTATTGTATTCTGTAATTTATAAATATATTAATATATGTACACACTTAGAAAAATTACTTCAGATGGAGTAGAAACAAATTTTGAATTAGGTAAAAATTATTCATTAATAACTAGAAAGAATTCTGAAAACAAATTTAAAGAATTATTTGAACAAATTTATAATGATAAATTATACTTATCAGAAAGAGAATTAACAGGAAATATAGAATTAGATAGAGGTGAATTTTTTATTCATGTAAGAAATGCTTATGAAAATAACTATAATTTAATATATTCTAAAAATTCATTATTTAATATTATAAGTAGAAATAGCGTAGAAGATTCTGAAAATAAAGTTTTTGCTTTTATAGAATCAGATGTGATCTATCCTATTTATAAAAATGAATTAAATTTTATTATGACTGATTCAGGTAAAACATTCAGTAATTTAACGTATAAATAATAAATCAAAGTCCTTTTACTTAATTGTATTAGGACTTTTTTCGTTTATATTAAAATTTATTTAAAATAATTGTATTTTTATTAGGAAATGTAATTTTTTATTTGTACCTTTGTATAGAATTTAAAAATAAGGTAAATGGGAGGAACATTAATAATATTATTATTTGTAATTTTAATATTAAGTAATAAAAGAAGAAGATAATGACTTATCAGGAATGGTTTAAACAGATTATCTTTTTAAAAGATAAAGTTATATTACCAAATAAATTATCTGTTGATAAGAAGCCTTGGATTAAGACTAAGGGATTTGATATAGACGGATTTAATAGTTTTCTTAAACAACAATATTATAAACAATTAGAAAATGGAATTAAGTAAAGAAGAATTACATGAGATAATGAGTGATATAGAACCATTGAGATATGTATATCATTTTGAAGAAGAAATTGATGTGGAATCAGTACAAAGTTTAATTGATATATTAAGTGGTTATGAAAGTGTTGATTTATTTATAACTACTCCAGGTGGAGCTATTCATGCAATGAGAGTGTTAATACATTTTTTAAATAATCATCCAGATGTAAATATATATATGACAGGTTATATTGCTTCAGCAGGTACTATGTTATTTACAGAATGTAATAAAAAAATTATATTAACTAGAGATTTAGATTGGATATTATTTCATGTGGGTGATAGAATAATAGAAGGTTCTTTCAGAAAAACTACTTTGGATTATAAAATATTAACAGAACAACTTAGATTAGATAATGAAGAAGAAGCTGATATATTATTAAAGCTTGGTTTAAATAAAAAAGAAATTAAGTCTTTTTTAGAAGGTAATGATGTAGTATTATACAAAAAAGACTTTAATCGTTTAAAAATTAATAAATAATGGAAGAGTTAATACAAGAATTTAGAGTATGGACTAAAGTTTGGACAATATATGGTTTAAAATTTAGTAAATCTAAACCTAAGTCAGTAGAGGATTTTATAAAATCATTAGAGAATAAATATAAAGTAACAAAGTTATAATATGATATTAGATATAAATAAAACTTACAATACAATAGAACAAGATATAATTACGAATCAAAGAGATATATTTAATCTTTATAATTATTATACTCGTAAATATAGTAAGTTATCAGATAGATTAAACAATGTTAATGTAGGATTATTTTTAAATGATAATAGTAAACCTACTGTACAGATTTATGTTAAAAATAAAACAGGTTTAATTAGATCTCATATTGAATTTAATAAAGAAGGTACTAAGATTATTAATAAAACTATATTAAATAATGAACACATATAAGAAAAACGGAATTCGTCAAGTTAGAGTTAATAAAGATAAATTAATTAAGAAACACACTAAAGGATTTTATAAGTCTTTAAATCTTATTAATGATTTGATTAGATATTTTAAAGATAATAATATAGAAGTTACTGAAGATAATGTAGAACAATTATCTAAAGAACAACTTGGTAGAGATATTGATTCAATGGAGAAATTTATGTTATTAGGAAATTTAGTTACAAATGAAGCATAAATTAACTTTACAAAATATAAAGAATTATATTGAAGGAAATACAAATATGTTTTTAACACAATTTGGAGATAAACCTCAATACTTTAAAGAACAAATTAGTTATAGAATGTTATTATGTTCTAATGATTGTGCTTTAAAAGGTGAATGTATAGTTTGTGGTTGTAAATATCCAGGACGTTTATATACAATTAAGTCATGTAATCCTAATAGATTTCCTGATATAATGAATGAAGAAGATTGGATTAAATTTAAATTAAATAATGGGATTAACTAAAGAAGATTTTGAAAGTTTAGGTTGGAATCTAGATATAGTTATCACAGATGATAACTTTAAAAAATATGCTAAAGATAATTATGTATTAGGTCATAGTAATAGTTTAAATACGATTAGTATTATTGTTGCAGATCTATCTAAGAACGAACAATATTTAAAATACTATAATGAACCTTGTGTTAGAAATATAACTATTAATACTAAAGATGAATTAAAAGTTTTAATGAGACAATTAAATATAGAATAATGTATCAACCAGAACAACAACGAGTAATTAAAGAGTTTTTAGAAAGATGTATTAAATTTATTGAAATAGGTGAAATAACATCTTATAAAGATAGTACATTATTATATGATTTAGAATTTAATATTAAAATTAAAGATAATATAATAACATAATGGAAAATACCTACATAATAAAAAATAAATCGTTTAATAAACTATTAGATAACACTTCTAACTTTGAAGATAGAATGGCTGAATTTATAGAAAGACATCCTGATTATAAATATAGTATTAAATTAGATAAAGATGAAGAAAATGATGAATGGTTTTTAGAACTAAAAATAAACACTGATGAACAAATTAACACTAAAGAATCTAAAGATACTATTAGATCACGTAGTGACCGTTAACTTATACCACGTATTTCCTTTCTACGATACAGAGTATGTACAAAGTATAAAAGATAAAATTAAATTTATGGAAAATAGTAAAGAAGAATATGATAAAGAACCAGTTGTAGCATGTAGATATTGTAAATCATTGGATATAAGAACTGATGATGAAGAGAATGATCATTGCTGGAGATGTAACTCATTAAATAGTTTAATAGAATATAAGAATATATTTGAATACGAAAAAGCTAATAACAAATCTAAGTAAATGATGGCTACAAAAAACTCAGGAATTTTCAGATGTGAATTAAAATCTAATCAAAAAGAAGTAGTTAATTTTTTACGACAAAATGAAATATCTGTTATAATTGGTGAAGCTGGTACAGGTAAAGACTTTGTGCAGTTATATAGAGCTTTTGATGGATTGTTTAAGAAAGAGTTTGAACAATTAGTATTTATGAAACCTTGTATTGAGATAGGTAAGTCAATGGGTTATCTTCCTGGAGAAGCTAATGATAAAACACATCCATATGAAAAAAGCTTTTATGATAACTTAAATAAAATAGTTGATAAAGAATTAGTTCAGAAATATAAAGCTAAGATTCATTTTGAACCTATGAACTTTATTAGAGGTAATACTTGGGATTATTCGGTAGTTATATTATCAGAAGCTCAGAATTGTACCTTACATGAACTTATAACTATTTGTACCAGATTATCTTCTAATAGTAAACTATTTATTAATGGAGATCCTGATCAAGCTGATATAAAGAATTCTGGACTTAAAACATTTATAAAAATTATGAAAGATATAGAGGGATTAGATGTTTTAGAATTAGATGATTCATTTCAAATGAGAAATCCTATGATTGTAGACATTAATAGAGCTTATAGAAAATATTTAAAGAATGAATAAATTATCTAAAGAAGATTTAACAGATTTAAACTGGGAACATTTAGGATTTGGATGGTATAATTATAAAGGAGAGTTTGGAAATTTAGGATATTGGACGCATGTAAGATTACGTGAATGGGGTGATAATTCTGCTATTATAGGATATAGAGGTGATCCTAAAAGTTATCCTGATACTGAAAATGATTATTTATACCAAGGTAAACTAGGAGATAAAGAATATTTTACTAAGTTAATGTATATGATAAATTTACATAATCAAGAATGAAAGCTAATGAGAAAATTGCTAATATTAATACTAAATTAAAGACTTTCTTTTTCAGATATGTTGAAATAATGACACCATTTCATAAATTAGCTCCTAGACATCAAAGAGTCTTAGCATTGTTATTGTATTATCATTTTCAATTACAGAAAGAGATTACTAATAATAAAATATTATGGAAATCAGTATTTGATTATGATACTAAGATATTAATATGTGATGAATTAAATGTACAACAAGCAGGATTAGAAAATTTATTATCTCAATTACGAAAGAAGAATGTAGTTATTAATAATCAAATATCACCTGCTTATATTCCAGTACTTACTAAGAATGCTAAATCATTTAATATACAATTTAATTTTAATATTATAGATAATGAATGATGTAGAGAATAAGAAAGTTAAGGACTTAATTCATAGTATTGGATTAATGAATAATTTAGTTGATAAAGATGTTAAAGAAATAGTAGAATCACAATTTAGATTTGCTTATAAGACCATAAGAGAATTAAACTTTGAAGGTTTAACAGATGAAGAAATAGATAGTTTAAAAACTAATTTTTATTTTAAATATATAGGTAAACTATATACAGATTCAGAGATAATAAAAAGACATTTAAGAAAAGACGAGATTTTAAAACAAAAATTTATAGAGAAGAATGAAAAGAGAGATTAAAGATTTTAATGAGATTGCAGAAGTATTTCCTTGGGAACCTACATTTAATAAAGTTATAATTACTTTAAATACTGTAGAAGATGATGATGAATTACAGTTATCACAAAGCACTATGTCAGAAGTACAATATGTTATTGCAGTAGGACCTTATGTTAAAGGTATTCAAGTTAATGATAAAGTATTAATTGATATTAATAAAATGGTTAAACAAGAAGTTAATCCACATGATACACATGAAACATATCCTGTAATTAATATTGATCCTATAGAACATAATGGAATAACTTATGCAATGATTTCAGACCAATTAATTAAAGCTAAATATAAAGAGTAATGGAAATTATTAAAGAAGAACTTAGAGCAACAGGTAAAACTACTAGATTAGTAGATGAATATATTCAAAAATTATATAGTTGTTTAAATGACTATATAGAAATTAAAGATCATTTTAATTCGTTTCATAGTAATAAATACCTACAAGATTTAATTATTAAAAGATTAATATCAGAACATCCTAGAGATAAATATGAACTTAGAGGTAATAATATTAGAATAATTAAAAACAATAAATAATGGAAGATAATATTAAAACTTTACCGTTTTTTGATAATAGTAACCTTGGTAAATTAGCTGATGATAGTTGGATTTATGCACAATCTGGTGAATTTAAAAAATCAGTATTTTTAATTGCGTTAGATATTGTAAAATATAATGCTAATAATACAAGTATTAATTTTGAAGAAGTTGAAAAAGTATATGATAAATTAATAAGTAAATTTACAAAATAATGATAATAGCTATTATAATTGCGTTAATAATATTTAGTTATAGTATTTATCAAACTAAACAATATAATAAATTAGAAGATAAATATAATACATTACAATTAGAGTTAGAATCATCTAAGTTTGAATTAGAAAGTTTAGAACTTAAATATCTTACAGATGTATCTGAAGTTAGACTTAAACAAAGCACTTTAAATACTTTACAATATAATTATGACACTTTACAAGGTTCTTTTAGAATTCTCCATAAACAATATGAAGAAAAACTTGATGAATTAAATAAGCAATTAGAAGAATCTAAAACTCCAGTAGTAATAGAACCTGTAATTACAGTAGATGATGCAACTGAAGTAGTCAAATCTAAAAGAGAAAGGAAAGTAAAATCGTGAGATTATTTGAATTAAAAGAATGGCAATTAACAGTTAGGGAAGAGGCTTATGGTCTACTTCCCTTTCGAGCTATATTAAAGAGGGATAAATCTCGTAATAAAGATACAGCTCTTAAAGAAATGTTATTTATATATTATTATACAGATATTAAATCTGATTATTTAATTATAGAACCTAAAGCTAGAGTTATTGAAATAATTAAAGATATTGGATTACCTGAAGATTGGAAGATTGATATTGTAATGCAAACTGCAATAGATTTCTATGAATCTAAAAGTTTAACTGTGTTAGGTAAATTATATAAAAGTAGTTTAAAAGCTGCTAATGATACATCAGAGTATCTAGAAATGGCAGATGTATTACTTAGAGAAAGAACTAATAATGGTGGCACTGTTACTACATTACCTATGATTACAAGTTCATTAGAGAAAGTACCTAAGATTATGCAAAATCTAAAAGCATCTGAAAAAGAATTATTAAAAGAACAAATAGAATTAGATAATCGTATGAAAGGTTCTCAAAGAATGGGAATGTTTGAAGATGGTCTATTAACAGATTAATATGGAAGAAGTATATTTTAATCAAGAAGGAAGAAATAAATTAATAGAAGGTATTAATAAACTTAATAAAGCAGTTGCATCTACATTAGGTCCAAATGGTACTACAGTTATTATACCTGATAAAGATAATCCTAATAAATATAAAGTTACTAAAGATGGTGTATCTGTAGCTAATAGTATTAGATTTAAAGATCCAGTAGAAGATATAGGTGCAGAATTAGTTAAACAAGCTGCTAATAAGCAATTAAAAGAGGTAGGTGATGCTACAACTACTACAACTGTACTAGCTGCAGCATTTGTAAATAATCTTAAAGATTTTAATACTAAAGATATTAATAAAGCTTTTGATGAAATTATACCTAAAGTTATTGATGAATTAAAAAAGAATTCACGACAATTAAAACATGAAGATATTAAATATGTTGCAACTATATCTGCTAATAATGATATACAAGTTGGTAACTATATTCAACAAGCTTATGATTTTTCTAATATAATTAAAGTTGAAGAAAGTAATAATAATGAAGATAGTTTAGAATATGTAGACGGTATGTCACTTAATACTACATATTTTAGTAAAAACTTTATTACAGATCCAAAAAAAGGTGAAGTACATTTAGATAAACCTTATGTAATAGTTATAGATGGTAAGCTTGATAGTTTAAATGCATTTGAGAATATAATTAAAGATATACATGGTAAAGAACAATCTTTACTTATTATTACAGAACATGTAAATGAAAGTTTATTAAGATTAGTAGAAACTAATGTATTATCACAAGGTTTAAAATGTTGTATAATTAAATCTCCTGGATTTTCTAAACACAGACAGGATTTACTTCAAGATATAAGTTTATTTACAGGAGGAAGTCTTATAATTGATTTAACTAAGAAATATTCATCTAGTATATTAGGTAGATTAAAATCTGCTAAAATTACTAGAGATACAAGTATATTATTAAAAGATGAATCTATTAATTTAGATAGTAAAATTAATGATATGAAAGAATATTCTAAACAGTTAGAAGATTATGATAAAGAACTATTAGAACAACGTATATCTAATCTTACAGGTAGAGTGTCTATTATTAAAGTAGGTGGACGTTCAGAAATTGAAATGAAAGAACGTAAAGATAGATATGATGATGCTGTATTAGCAGTAGCATGTGCATTAGAAGAAGGTATAGTAGAAGGTGGTGGAAAAGCATTTTATGATATTTGGTTTAACAGTAAAACTAATTTTAAAGATTTAAATGGTATTAATTCTAAAATATTTTATAGTATTGTTAATCCTTATGAAATAATATTTGAACAATATGTAGGAACAGAATCATTACATATTTATAATAATAAAAATATGTTTGATTTAAATATAATAGATCCACTTAAATCAATTAGATGTGCATTGGAAAATGCAGTATCTGTAGCTAAAACAATACTTAGTACTGAAGCTATAGTATTAAATTATACAGCATGGATGAATCAATAAATGAAATATATAAATTCAATTCTTATCAAACACCTATTACAGATGAATTAAAAGAAAGTTTACCACGAGAAGTATATACAGATTTATTAGAATTTATTACTTCAGTTGAATTTATTAAAAGATTAATTGCTCCTGAACATATTAGAGGTTATAGTAAAGATAGACCTAAATCTACAGATTATAATGATGGTAGAATAGAAGTTGATTTAACTAATCCTCATATATTAGAAGATATGGATTTCTTTAGAGAAAGAGGTATTTATTTTGATAAGTATGGAGTATATACACATATTACTCCAAATCCTAATCCTAAATCTGAATACGCTCAATTCTGGAAAGATGAACTATATAAATGGAAACATGGTTTAGTTAGACCTTCTGATGGTGAATGGATTCCTGGAGAATTATATTTCTATTGGAATTATAGCCCTATATGGTTAGTTGAAAAAGAAGGTGTGCAAGGTAATGGATCTAAATCTAAAGGTGAACGTATACGAAAGTTTGGTAAACCTTGGTTAGGAGATTATCTATTTCATCATTATGTAGAACAAGCTAAACGTAAAGGTAGTCATGGTAAAATGCTTAAGACTAGGGGAATTGGTGCAAGTTTTAAAGCAGCATCATGGAGTCCTAGAAATATGTATGTACTTCCTGGATCTGGTAATCCTAACTTTCATCTAGCATCTGATAAGACGTTTCTTACTGGAGATAAAGGTATATGGGGTAAAATACTAGATAACTTAGATTGGATTGCAGAACATACTCCATTACCTCGTATGAGACTTACAGATAGATCTGGTACTACAATGGAGCTACAGTTAGGTTTCAAGGATGAGTACGGTTCACGTAAAGGATTATTATCATCTGTGAGTGGTATATCATTAAAAGATAATCCTGATAAAGCTAGGGGTATTAGGGGACCTTTAATTCACTATGAAGAAGATGGTTTATTTCCTAATCTTGAAAAAGCTTGGAATGTAAATAGAAAAGCTGTTGAAGATGGTGATACTACATTTGGTTTCATGATAGCTATGGGTACAGGTGGTGTTGAAGGTGGTTCTTTTGAAGGATCTGAAAAACTATTTTATTATCCCGAAGGTTATAATATATATGGAATTCCAAATGTATTTGATAAAAATACTCCAGGAGATACTCTATGTGGATTCTTTTGGGGAGCATATATGAATCGAAATGAATGTTTTGATACTGAAAATGGTGAACCAGATGTAATTAAAGCTTTAATACAAATATTAAATGATAGATATTTAGTAAAATATAATTCAACAGATCCGTCTGCAATTACTCAAAAGAAAGCTGAAGAACCTATTACTCCACAAGAAGCAATTATGCGTACTGAAGGAACAGTATTTCCTGTAGCAGATCTTAAAGATTATTTAGAATCTATATTACCCAGAAGAGAATCATTCTTAGCTGAACATTATGTAGGTGAATTAATAAGAAGTAATGATGGACAAGTTATATGGAAATTAAATGCTGATAAATATCCATTACGTAGTTATGATAAAGATAGTGCTAATAGAGAAGGTGCTTTAGAGATATATGAAATGCCTAAAGAAAACGCTAATGGTTCTATTGCAAGTGGTAGATATATATTTGGTATTGACCCTATTGATGCAGATGCAGGTACTTCATTATTTAGTATAATTGGATTAGATACATTTACAGATAGAATAGTTTGTGAATATACTGGTAGACCTAGATTAGCTGAAGAAGCATATGAAATAGCTTTACGTATATTAGAATTTTATAATGGAGTAGCTAACTATGAAAAAAACTTAAAAGGTTTATTTAGTTATTTTGATAAGAAAAATGCTCTGTATAGATTATGTGATACTCCACAAATACTTCGTGATATGGAATTAACTAAAGGAGTTGGATATGGTAATAATAGTAAAGGTACATTAGCTAATAAAGAGGTTAATAAGTGGGGTAGAAAACTTCATGCAGATTGGATGAATACACCTGTATACGGTGAAGAAGAAGAAACTGGTAGATTAAATTTACATACTATGAGAGGTATTGCACATATTGAAGAAGCTATTAAATGGAATAGTGATGGTAACTTTGATAGAATATCTGCTGCAGGTATGTTATTTATATTAAGAGAAGATAGATTTAAACGTATAGAAACAGCTAAAGAAAACGAAGGTAAACAAATCGAGTTGTTAAGTAATGATAAATTCTTTGAAAGAAACTATAAGAAAAGCTATTAAGGAAAATCAAATTATTACTAATAACTAAATATTTATTTTGAATATAAATATTAATTTTGTATATTGCGTAGTTTAATTAATTAAAAATGGAGAACTTTACAAATATTCCTTTACCTCGTCAACGATTACCTTATAGTCAGAAGAATAAGGATTGGAGAATTGACAATATAAAACATGCTAATCAATATTCATTTTACTATAATGAAGAAGTTAGAAAGAGTTTAAAAACTAAATTTACTAATCTAAATCTTTATAATGGTATTGTTGATATAGAGGATTTAACAGGTATAGTTAATCCACATCATTTAGATGCTAGTTTTGTACCTGAAAATATACCACATCATCCTATTGTTGTACCTAAAATTGATTTACTAGTTGGTGAAGAAATTAAACGTAGATTTGATTGGTCAGTTATTGTTACTAATCCTGATGCTATAACACGTAAAGAAGAGGATAAGAAAAAACATCTTACTCAAAAGTTAAGTGAAATATTAGAAGCTAATTATCAAGATGATGAATTAAAAGCTAAAATGGCTGAACTTGGTAAATATATGAAATATTCTTGGCAAGATTTACGTGAGAAAATGGCTAGTCAAATACTTAGACATTATTGGCAAGAATTAGATTTTCAAGAAAAGTTTAGTAATGGATTTAAAGATGCTTTAATAATGGCAGAAGAAGTATATTTAATAGATGTACTTCATAATGAACCTGTATTTGAAAAGTTAAATCCTTTAAAAGTTAGTGCTGTAAGAAGTGGTAATTCAGATAGATTTGAAGATGCTTCTATAATTATAATAGAAGATTATAAATCACCTGCTCAATTAATAGATGATTATTTTGATGAATTAAAAGTTGAAGATATTGATTTTATGATGGACTTTGCAACTTCTAATTCTAAAGGTAGTTATTCTGATGATCATAATAGAGGTAGTTTATTTGCTAATAATAAGGAACTACTTGGGTTATATGATTCAGTATTTACATTAGCTGAAATTAACGGTCATAAGTTTGGTTCTAATTACACTGATCAATTTGGTAATGTTAGAGAATTAAAAGTACGTTGGAAATCTTTACGTAAAGTTAAGAAGATTAAGTATTATGATGAATATGGTGAAACTCAATTTAGATTTGAATCTGAAGAATATAAAACTAATGAAACATTAGGAGAAGAGGAAACTATATTTTGGATTAATGAAGGTTGGGAAGGTACTATGTTAGGTAGAGATATATTCTTAAAGATGCGTCCTTTACCTGTACAATATATTAAAGCTAATAATCCATCTAAAGGACATTTAGGTATTATAGGTCAAATATATAATACTAATCAAGGTAAAGCTGTGTCGTTAATGGATAGAGCTAAGAATTATCAGTATATGTATGATGCTATATGGGATAGATTAAATAAAGCTATTGCTACTAATTATGGTAGAATAATGGAATTAGATTTAGCTAAAGTACCAGCCAATTGGGAAATGGATAAATGGTTACATTTTGCTGTAGTAAATAAAATTGCTGTAGTAGATTCATTTAAAGAGGGTAATCATGGTAATTCAACTGGTAAATTAGCTGGTAATATGAATAATATTGGTGGACGTGTTATTGACATGGAAACTGGTAATTATATTCAACAACATATACAATTACTTGAATTCATTAAAATGGAAATGGGTGAAATATGTGGAGTATCTCAACAACGTGAAGGTCAAATATCTAATAGAGAGACTGTAGGTGGTGTTGAAAGAGCTGTAAATCAAAGTTCACATATTACTGAATGGTGGTTTCAAAAACATGAATCTGTTAAGATTAGATGTTTAACTGCATTCTTAGAAGCTGCTAAAATAGCATTAAAGGATACTGAAAATAAGAAAGTACAATATATACTTGATGATCAAACTATAGAAGTACTTAATATGGAAGGTGAAGATTTTGCAGAATCTGATTATGGGTTATTAATATCTAGTACACCTAAATCTATTGAATTAGAACAAGCTATTAAACAATATGCTCAAGCATTTATTCAAAATGGTGGTTCGCTATCTACTATAATGGATATATACTTTAGTCCTTCATTAATGGATATGAGACGTAAGTTAGAAACTGCTGAAGAAACTATGCAACAACGTCAGTCTGAACAAGCATCAGAACAGAATAAAATTGCTAGAGAACAAATGCAAGCTCAATCTCAATTAGAACAACAAAAACTTCAATTAGAAGATATGAAAAATCAACGAGATAATGAAACTAAACGTTATGTTGCTGAATTAAGTCATAGTATGTCTAATGAAGATGAAAATAACGACGGTATTGTAGATCCTACTGCAGAACAGAAACTTCAATTAGATGCTGAAAAGGTTAGAAATGATTATATTACTAAAATTAAAGCGTTAGATCAGGATATGTTAAAACACCAAGATAACGTTGAACTTAAGAAAGAATCTAATCAAATAGCTCGTATTAAGAAGAAAACAACTACATAAAAAGCTATTAGGAATTTGTCCAAGAGTTAATAATTTTAGATTTAACTCTTGGATTTTTTTATGAATTGTATTATATTTGTAAACTTTAAATAAAACATAATAATTGTCATGGAAGAAGACGAATTAAAAATGGGTTTATTTGATCAAGAATTTAATTTAAATATTGATGAAATACCTAATTACGAAGATGATGAATCTACAGAAGATGTAGATGAAAATATTAATGGCACTGAGGACGATAAAAGTTCAGAGGAAGTAGGTGCTGAAGAAGATGATCAAAATGAAGGTGGAGATGATGATAACGATAGCGATTCTTCTTCCAACCTATATTCTTCTTTAGCTAGCGTTGTTCACGAACAAGGTCTACTACCTTCATTTGACATCACAACTGAAAAGATTGAATCTATAGATGATTTAGTTACAGTGTTTAAAAGAGAGCAGGATATTCAAGCTAAAGCAATTTTAGATGATTATATTGCTAATTTAGATGTTAGTAAGATTGCTCAAAGTAAACAAGAATTACAATCACTTGCTTCAATTACAGAAGATGTTTTAAAAGATGATTTAGACTTAGCTAAGAAACTTATTTATGAAGATTATATAAATCAAGGTCTTGGTGAAAAAAGAGCATCTAATTTACTTAAACGTATAATTGATTTAGGTGAAGATGCAATATTAGAAGATGCTGTTGAATCACTTACAAGTTTAAAAGAATTTCAATCTAGACAAATACAGTTAGAAAAAGAAAATTCTATTAAACAAATTGAAGCTGATAAACTAGCTCAAGCTAAACTTGAAGAAGATATTAAAAAAGTAGTATATGATAATAAAGAACCTCTTAAAGGTTTTAAAGCTACTAAACCTATTCAAGATAAAGTATATAAAGCTATAACTGAAATTGTTGG
>Ga0247815_10000440_pt1 | contig 32476 bp, 40 predicted proteins | sample UWRJL194509B1_FD_181014 | JGI IMG/M metagenome (GOLD analysis project Ga0247815, IMG submission 181014) | Plant litter microbial communities from Arlington Agricultural Research Station in Wisconsin, United States - UWRJ-L194-509B-1 | ecosystem: Environmental > Terrestrial > Plant litter >...
CCGGGACCAGCCTCAAACGTATGCGGTGTGGGTCAGTCAGGAGCAGCAACAGAACACTCCAGGAGACGACAAGTTCACCGTGTCCGTGGAGCTCTCCGACAGCATTGGGAAACGTAAAGGCGACCCAGAGACAGGTTCCTTCTAGACCCACAACTTGTGCACACAGCGAGGGTATGACGGTGGCGTTGACGTACTTTGTATTGATCTAGTCGTTGGGTTAGGGGCGGGGAAGGATGTGTGTGTACGTACATCAAGCTAGCGGCAGGGCGAGAGACCGCCATCGCTCATTTGTAGACTCTACTTGTATAATCTGGACGAGACAATACCAGGCGACGTTCTATGTGATACTATGAAATGATTTCAACTTCATCAGAGCCCCAAGTCTTAGGGACAAGCAAGGGAGTTAGACGGAGAAACGGCGGTCACGGTAGCAATCCGGCGCATTTGGTGTTCATGCTTCCCACCTCCGAAGTAACAAGAGATATACCGATATCAACTTAAGTAGTACTTCTTGTGCACTGGAATTATGCACGCTGCAGAAGGTTGCAGTGGCTGGGTTCGATGCATTTTGGTTTAGTTTGACGCGCTGGTGGCGTTGCAATTGCGCCATCGTTGCAAGTCGCAGAACTTGAACCTCCGCCGTCTGCTCCTCTCCTGCTCGTTTCGCTGTGGTTTGCTCCGCTGGAACCGATCCGATGCGCTGCTGTGTGATTGAAGCTGTGTTGCGAGTGTGGCCTTTCGATCAGAGCTATGACGTCGGGCGGAATTGGTTCCTTCCCTAGGTCACCTGCTTCCGAGTCGGATCCAGTGGCTAGCCACCAATGCATAAGCAGCCCGTGCGCTGACGGCAGCTAGCTCTTAAAACGGACTTGCCGAGTTGCTTCTCTATCTCTCTACCTCTCACTCTCGGTCCCTCTGTCTACTCTCTCAATTGCTGCCTCTACGACGTGAAGATGTCGGCAGCCACCCACAAGGCTTACGAGATCGACGACATACGCTCCGGCGTTATGATGGATCTCCGCGAGGAGGTCGTTACCGGCTTGAGCAAGCCTCCAGGACAACGAACGATCCCCACTGTTGTGCTATACGACGAGGAGGGACTATTGCTCTATGACGCTATTACAACCGAAGCGAAAGAGTACTACCTGTTCGGTGCTGAGGAGGACATCCTGCGTCGCAAGGCCGTTGATGTGGTGCGCGCCATGCACGGCGGTCATGATGATGAGGCCTGCGATGTCTTGGAGCTTGGTGCAGGGTGGGTGACATCTCTTCACTGGACCTGTTGTTCGAACCTTGTTGACCTTGTTCTATTCCAGCGCTCTCCGCAAGACGTCGCATCTTCTAAAGGCGCTTGCGTCCGAAAGCCACAGCCAGGTTACATACTATGCCCTTGACCTAGAACCGCGCGAACTCGACCGGACACTTGGCGAGCTCACCAACCCAGAGTCAGAACTCGCACAACAGCTCCGAGGCCACGTTCAAGTTCGTGGTCTGTGCGGCACGTATGAAGACGGTATCAAGATGGTTCGCAAAGGTGGCCTTGACGTCGCTCAGCGCAAGTCGGTTGCGTGGGAATCGGCCGGTCGGCAAGGAAGACCCCTTGCAGGTGACGTCCCGGCACTGAGGCGCCGCGGTTCATCTCCCTCCCCCATGTCAAGAGAGTCCGCGGATTCGTCTTCATCCGACCACGGATCTTCGCATTCACATCGCTCTGGTTACTCGACGCCACCCACACCGGACAGTGCTGGCGCACACCTCGACGATGCGCAGGCTATTGATAAGCACCGGCCCTTACACATCGCCTTCCTTGGAAGCAGCATTGGAAACTTCCCGCGAGATGCGGCTGCGGATTTCCTGCAGTCACTGCCCTTGCGCCCCGGGAGTGGGGATACCCTGTTACTCGGACTGGATGGTCGCAACGACCCCAAAATGGTCGAGCTCGCTTACCACGATCCCGCTGGTCATACGGAGCGGTTTATAATGAACGGCTTGAAAGCCGCTGGTCGCTTACTCGGATCTGATTCGCTTATCGAGGCGCGCAAGTGGGCTTATGAATCGCGCTTCAACGACCAGCTTGGGCGGCACGAGGCCTACTACAAGTGCCTGGAAGACCACATGATCCGACTTGACGGGGGACAAACAGCAGAGTTTGTTGAGGGCGAGCTCGTTCACATCGAGAATGCCTACAAGGTACGCTCACTACCACATTAGCACTTATCTGATACTAATGACCACCGTCAGTACTCCGACAAGGATGCCTACGACCTGTTTAACGCGGCGCAGCTCGTTCCCGTTCGTCGCTGGAAGGACAGCGAGGGTCGTTACAGCCTGTGGCTACTCGAACGTCCAGCGGTGTTTTTCCCGCTCGCCAAACAAGTGTCCCCGTCACAGGAAATCACCCAGAAGGCCCTCACACTTGCTGAGGCATCTGTCGCCCCGTTCGCCGTCCCTACTCTGGACGACTGGTCAGCGCTGTGGAACGCCTGGGACGCCATCACTCTCGGAATGATCTCGCCACAGATGATGCACGAGCGACCAATCGATTTGCGTCATATCTGTCTCTTCTATTTGGGCCATATCCCCGCGTGCGTACACACGGTCCTACTCACCAGCGATGATGGCTGACATACCAGCAGTTTCCTAGACATTCACTTGTCTCGTCTTCTGAACGAGCCTCATACCAAGCCCGAGTACTTCAAGGACATCTTCGAACGTGGCATCGACCCGCACGTTGATGACCCGACCCAGTGCCACGTTCGTCCTGTCTTAACTTACCTCCATAATTGATCATTAACCCTGAGCCATTAAAGCCTCACTCAGAGGTGCCAACAGAAGCCTCCGATTGGCCATCACTTGACGAGATTCTGGCCTTCCGCGACCGCGTCCGTACCCGCGTGAAGGCGCTCTACGCCGACCTCGATTCCGGAGCCAAACAGCTCACCCGCAAGACGGCTCGCGTCCTCGCCATGACGCTCGAGCACGAGGGCTTCCACTCCGAGACGCTGCTCTACATGCTCCTGCAGCGCGCCGGTCCTCCCGAACCTGGGACTCTGCCCCCTCCGAACACGCGAACACCTGACTGGGATGGTCTTCGCGAAGAGTGGGATACACTCCCGCAGGCTACGGAGACCATCGAACTTGGTCCGGAGGATGTTGTTCTGGGACACGATGATCCCGAGCAGGACGACGATGACACTGCGCTCCTCGATGACTCGAGCTGGGAGTTTGGCTGGGACAACGAGCATCCTCGTCGGACAGTCAGCCTCGGGAAGGCTATCCGCGTCGGTTCGCGGTGTATCACTAACGGCGAGTACGAGACGTATTGGCTCGCCGAGCGTGCTGCAGGTCGGGCTGTGGAGACACCCAAGAGTTGGGTTATCTCCGATGCCGACGAAGTTCAGGTGTGTGAAACGTTGATCTAGTCCAGCTCAAGTCTGACAGTTCGTTCCATCACAGGTTCGGACACTGTATGGACCAGTCCCACTGCACATCGCCCACGATTGGCCCGTCCTCGCCAGCTATGACGCGCTCGACCAGTATGCCACGGCGAAGGGTGGACGTCTGCCGACCGAGGCGGAGCTCAGGCTCTTTATGGACCGCTACTTCGAGAGCAGCGGCGCCAATTTCGGGCTCAAGAACTGGCACTTGACACCGTGAGTCCCTTTACCACGAACTGTGCCAAATGTACTTACTCTGGTTGCGTTGTAGTGCAACTACAGGGGCTCCTGGTACCGACGGCCGCGGTCATAACGGCGGGGCGTTCGAGTGGACGAGCACCGTCATGATGAACCATCCTGGCTACGAGGCGAGCCGCCTTTATCCTGGTTACTCGAGCGACTTCTTCGATTCTAAGCACCAGGTCGTGGTAAGTGCTTCTGATCGTGTTGTCCAACGCTCACTTGCTGACGCGGTCAAACAGCTCGGAGGCTCTTACGCCACAATTCCACGCATTGCGCAGCGCCGCACGGTTCGTAACTTCTACCAGCACAACTACCCATATGCTTGGGTGGCCGCTCGTGTTGTATTTGATGCATGAAGATCATGGACGCTCGATTCTTCGCCTCACCACATCTTCACTTCTCGGACATTGTAACGTTGTATCTCGAGGACCAAATGTTTGTGTATTGTACCAACAGCTTTGAACAAGAGCGACCCAATATGATGCTTGTAATTGTATCCATCAACGCTCCGAACCAGTTCGATGAGCGAGGGTGAAAGCAAGCGGCAAGCGAGACGAAGGTATAGCCGAATCGGGAAGGGAATACGAGAAGAGAAAAAGAGTGGTATGAACACGAAACTGACACGGGCGACGCCGCCGAGCTAAGTCGGCACTCGCGATATAAAGAGTGTTGGGGAGTTTGTTTGAGACATTGAGAACGATAGTTTGGGTTGTTGGATCCGATCAGCACATGTCCGGACGGCGGTTGCAGTAGTACGAGGGGATAGGCTGGAGCGTCTCGAGGGCCTCCATGATGACGAACTGCATGCCAGTGCCTGTGTCTCGAGTCAGCGACGCTCAAAGAACTCGGGGAAACAGGCTTACTGATATGGGGCTCGAGATGGCAATGAATGAGGGTAGGCATGGCAATCTTCGACACCCAGCGGAAGGCGGCCCAGCTCTTGCCGGTAGGAGTGCTGATCGTGGCGAAGGTATCTGCATGTGCGAACGCCATCAGAGGCGTCTCATTCGTGGAAAAAATGGGTACGAACCACGAAGCGGGGGGTTGACGAAGTTAATGCCAGTCGTGTTCGCCAACTTGGCATCCCAGACGGTTGCTGCGGGGAACTCGCCAGTTCCTTGGCCCACGTAGTATGCATGCACGTTATGCTTGTGCACTAACGCAAAGGTATCAGTGAGTGACTCTCGAGAGGTATGGTGAGCTGCGTACTAGGGTGAGACGGGTGTCCGCCGCCGGTGGCAAGAACATCAATCTGGACCAGAGGTCAGCATATTACTGGTTTCGAATTGAAATTTCCGGACCTCAACGATAACGTCCACGATGGAGTTGACTGGGACGATGGCGTATGAGACGTTGCTGAGAGTGTTGACGTTGGTCTGGTTATAGAGGAGAGGCTCGACCGACGGGACCGGCTGTCGGAAAAATGGATGAGGGACATGGTCCAAGAGAGATGTACATGCGACGTACCACCATGTTGACTCCGTTCAACGCCCACGATTGCGATGAGCTGCGGGTCAAGACTGAAGGGGCGTGAAAAGATTAGGGACACTGTATTTGCCAGATTGTGGCGGAAGGGTACACGTACCGAGACGCAGCGTGTAGTCGGCCGGACCTTGAGGCGGCGCGAGCGTTGACGGGAAGGGATGAAGTTCGTGGTGCTCAAGGACCTCGGCCGCGGCAGTCGCGAAGCCGTCAGCATCCATGTATGCTGTCAAGAGTCAGGATTATGATTGCGGCCAAAGTTATTACCACTACTCACGGTTGACAGGGGCAGGAGCAGCAGTGATTGGCAGCGCAGGGGCAGAGGGGCGCTTGTACCGCAGGACCTATGAGTGCAAGTCAGTACAACCTTGAAGGCGTTCGCTGATGTTGTTTCAATATCAACTCACCGCGTTCTGAGTGAGATACTGGAGGAGAACGCTGGTTGCGACGCGGATTGTGTAGTCGCCGGGTGTCTGAGTGAGAGGCACAAGGAGTGTGTGCCGCTCGCCGATGGCAAGGACAACCGTCTGTGACATGCCGTTAGAATCAGTGACGCCTCAAATCGGCCGAGACTCACATTGGTCAGAATAGGTTGGACGTAGTTGCCATCAGCCGACAGCACGTAGAACGGATGACTGTCGATCGAGACTGTAGTTACGGTTAATAACGCATCGAGGCACCGGCAGAGAACTATTCTCACCCTTGAGATCCCAGAGTTGGCCTGGATGAGCGTAGCGAGAATATTAGCAGTATTACTGCGAAAACGACAAGGGTACTCACCAGCGTTTACGACATTGAATACGGCGTATTTATCCGTGGCATTGACCTGGAAGACCTCAAGTGGGGTGTTGGTCGCTGTGCACGTCGACCAGATTGCCGGATCGACCGAGGAGAAGTTCTTGCCGTACGGATCGACGATGCCACTGGAAGGCGGTGTGCATCCGCGAGCAGTGATGTTGCCGAGCATGGGAGGAACCTTCGGCTGCAGCGTCGTGAGGTTCGGGCAGACAACTTGGCTGTGATGCACATCTCAGCACAATCAAATCGGTAAAACAAGCGTGAGCGTACCCCTTGCCGTTGATGAGGATGTTGTCAAGGCAGAGTTGCTCGATTTGCGTCCGGTCCCACTCTGAGTACTTCTGAGTGAGCATAAAGAAGTAAAGACGAGCAACCCGCTAACCTTCAGTCATGTAGTGGCTTCCGAAATGAGTGTTGTCAGCCAAAACGAGCGGGAATGCTTTCTTCTCCGCCGTCAACGCCTTCGCCTTGTTAGGCAATCCCGAGATGGCATTGATGGACGAAGTTGTATTGGCGTCTGGCAGGAGGTGCATCGCACCAAAGAGACCATCGGCCAGTTGGTGCGTCTGAGAGGGAATGGTGAGCTCGGAACACGTGTGGTAGGTAGCAGTTGTGCCGAACCATGTGTGAGTGGTACCAGTATCCACCTACAGGAGGTCAGATATAGGCCGGGGATGACAAGAATGGACTATGACTAACCGGTTTGCGTCACTTCAAAGCGGTAGACGAAGTCTTCATTTGGCTCAATGGGATACCTGGTATTCAGAGGTAAGCAGATCGTCGAAGCACGAAGGAAGTCAACTTACTGGGTCAACGCGGGAACTCCGTCAGACCAGGGCGTTCCTTCTTGCTCGATTCTGAGGGCAATAAGAAAGTAGGAGAGGAAAATGGGAGTGTTGAAACAAGGGATGGTAAGTGTCGATCCTCAAGGTTTGCAAGCTTCCTCACCCATGCCAACTGCGGACGTCGTCAGTCACTCTGCGCGAATGGCACGTGAAGCACTTACTGAATGGTAACGCCCTCGTCGCCGCCGTTTCTAACAGTGACTTCGAGCGTATCTCCCTTGGTCGCGACGATAGTAGGTCCCGGGTGCTGTCAGAAGCAGTCAGATGACTGAAGAACAACCCGTTTAATAGCGAAATCAATGCACATGTCCGTTGATTAGCCAAGTGGCGACCTTGTTCTGGCCGTCAGCATTGTGCAGGCCGCGGGTAAGGTTGAGATTATAGGTGACGAGTGCAGCGCGTGCACCGAGCAAGAACTGAGAAGCGAGGAGAATCGAAGTCCGCATGGCGAGCCGCAGGAATGTAGGGTACCGCGAGAATTAGCAGATCCTGAGGGTTCTGAGGATGGCAGTCCCATCGACGAAGCTGTCTTTATACCAATCGCCAACTACGGGCCTATCCCCCATCCCACAGCATACATCCAAACATGCGGGACTTGGCCGCGTCGGGGTGGCGGTGGCTCGCAACCGGTCGATGGTGCAGCTGTCCAAGGCAGGCTTTTTCCTCAACTGAAAGTGTTCATTTCGGAAAATGAGGGCGGCTAAAGTCACGCATGAGAAAGATGCCGTCAGTGAGGACAGCATGAGAGATACTTGGCGGGAGGTTGAACACGGGACAACGGGGTTGACCGCCAATCATGACGGATGAGCTGTGTCTACTCACACTACAAATCGAGAGTAGCGTCAAATGACGCACATCGAATTTCTCCAAATAAATCGAGTATTGTCTTTGGAATACGATGATGCTTCCATTCCGAGATTTGGCACTTCGCGACAATCCCGCCAGTGTGTCGGTTAACCACATGCGCCGAACCATTCGAGTTGGCGGATCGTCGCCAATCATTCGCGAACGGATTTAGATTGGCATGGAGCTCGGCGTTCGATGGTCGGCGCAGCTCCATGTAAAGTTCGAGTCGCCTACAAGGATAGTAAAACTGACTGCTGTCACTATGTCAGGAGCACATGGGCGATCTCAGTGTGATGTAATGCCGAAAAAAAATTGCACAGGCCAAGGTGTTGTAGCTTGCCGTGGGCGTGCCGCGGCCATGGTCGCGGCAGTGGCGTTTGGTGTGGTAGGGGGGCAAGTGCGTGAATCTCCGCAAGCTTGGACTCGCATAACCCCTGAGGTTCGGTGAACAAGCGGAACCGGAGAAAATCTGGGGTGAAACAACCACAATAGCTGCTCCGCAGCAACATGTGATGTATGAGAAACTGGCGCTCTCCAACGAGGTTCAAGGGTGGTAGCCACTTACGACTTCAAGTGTGTGCATACACGAGATTTCAGGTCAGGACCTGGCGCTTAGTTTTTGTCAACAAATAATCTCTTCACAGCATCTAATTTATTCGCATGGCTTTCGGCACGAGTGTGGTTGGATGATCAGGCTGGTGTGGCTTATGCATTTCGCGGGAGTGGATACGAGCAGCTACCGGTTGCAGGTCTACAGACGTTACAACGTTACAACGTTTTCCAAACGAGTATGTCGCCAGGTGCTCGGAATACAGAGTCGCGCGGGTGCAAAGGCACGCGTGAAATGATTATATATGACTTTCTCAGCCGTGCCGATGCTGTTTGACAATTGCGACAGATGACGGCCTGATGTCTGATGAAACATGTCTGAACAAAGCTTGTTTATTGTGTACCAAATTATGTGAGACTGAGACCAATGTACTATGCGCCCCAGGCGCCCCTGTGAGAGGTAGAGTGGAGTGAATCGATTGGAGAGTTTGGAAGCGAGCGTTGGGTTTGGCTTGGTGGCCGAACTTGAATTGATTACGAGCACATGCCCGGGGGACGGTATGAGGCCGGAATAGCTCCCATGGATTCCATGGCCCTGTAGTGGATTAACAGATGGTCGCACATTTAAGAAGGGAACGTACTCCATGATTACGTACTGCATGCCCGTGCCTATGTTGCGAGTTAGATATATATTCAAAGTGGTCGAAAGAGACATAAACGTACTCATGTGGGGCTCGAGATGGCAATGGAAGAGGGTGGGCATCGGGTTGATCGATTCCCACCGCAGAGCGACCCAGCTCTTGCCAGTTGGCGTACTGAGGGTAGCAAAGGTATCTGAGTCGCAGAATCAGTAATGTCGGCCTTTGTATCCCAATTATGACAGCATCGGCATGACATACCACGAAGGGCTGGGTTGTTGAGGTTGAGACCGCTGGCGGTCGAGTTTGCCTGCCAGGCTGACCAGACATCTGTTCCAGGGAAATCGCCGATGCCCGCGCCGAGGTAAAACGCGTGAACGTTATGTTTGTGCACTAAACGGCAGCTTTGTCTCAGAAGATTTCTTCGAGTGACACGATAAAAAAGACGTACTGGGATGAGAAGGGTGACCGCCGCCCGTCGGCTGAACCTCGATCTATGAAACAGGCAGGTATCAGCGCATTGCAGTCCCTTTGGAGTCATTCCTTAGTACCTCGAAAATGACGTCCACAACGGATCCTATGGGAATGAAGCTGTACGAAGAAGTACTGAACATAGACACGCCTGCAGGATTGAATAGGAGAGGTGTGAAGGCAGCAGGAGGAGCCTAGAGTGACACGAACGGGATCAGCGCATATCATGGCACCCGTCAGTACGTCGTACTACTCACCACTAGGTTCTGGCCATTGAGAGCCCACGCCTGGGATGAAGTGCGGGTAAGCTCTAATAGGCGGTTTAGCAGATTAAACATAGAAATCGAGTCGAGTGGACTGACTGAGGCGAAGGGTGTAATCTGCTGGACCTTGCGGTGGCTGAACTGTGGTCGGGAAGGGGTGCAGGTCGTGGTGCTCGAACATCACGGCGGCCGGGGTGAGGAAGCTATCCGCGTCAATGTACGCTGAAATGCAGTTCAGCTTATTCCGCACACGCACATACGGGGTGGTATAGGACTTACGATTCTTGGGGGATGGTGGGGCGGTGAATGATGCCGGAACCAACGGCCGACGGTATGAAAGGACCTACAAAGGCGGTCAGCACGATATTTCAGGAAGCGTTTGCGCGATTCAATGACTTACCGCGTAAGAATTGATGTACTGGAGCAGAATATTGGTCGAGACGCGAATAGTGTAATCGTTCGGGGTCTGAGTAAGCGGGACCAGGAGTTGGTACCGCTCGCCGACGCCAACGTTGATGGTCTGTGGGCTCATGTCAGCTTTACTGGGAAGAAAGAGATAATGAACGGACGTTAGCAAGCTCTGGTACGACGTAGTTGCCATCTGCACCGAAGACGTAGAAGGAGTGGCTGTCGATGGAGACTGCGCGGTGCTCAGTACATAAAGCGGTGAGCTCTAATCGATGTCCTTACACTTGAGATCCCAAAGAGTACCTTGAAACGGAGAAGATTAGACGATGTATTGAGAACCAAAAATGTAAGCCTCACCTGCGTTGACGACGTTGAACACGACGTAGCGATCGTTTGTAGCGTTGACTGTGAACACCTCAAGAGGAGAGTTTGTCGGCGTGCAGACAGTCCAGATCGCCGGATCGACGGCAGAAGCGTTGTTGCCATATGGATCCACGATGCCGTTGGAAGGAGGGGTGCATCCACGGGCGGTCATCGTGCCGAGGAAAGATGGGACCTTCGGCTGCAGGGTGGCGAGATTTGGGCACACAACTTGACTACAAAAAGAGTCAACGCTGCTGTGTCATGTTTCGACTGAAATTTGCGTACCCTTTTCCATTGATGAGGATGTTGTCGAGACAGAGTTGCTCGATGCGCGTTCGGTTCCACTCAGAGACCATGTAACTCGCAGGGAGATGCGTGTTATCGGCTATGACGACCGGCCGTGCGCTCTTCTCGGCGGCCAACGCTTTACTTTGGTACTGAAGGCCTGAGATCGCGGTGATTGAGGACGTGGTGTTGGCATCGGGCTTGAGAATCATGGGACCAACAAGGCCATCTGCGAGTTGATGGTGCTATGGTGGATTAGTAATGACTCTCGAGCACTATAGATTACTTCAACTTACGCTGTGCGAGTGGTACCAGAACGCGCCTGCTTGGGTGACATCGTATTTGTATACGAAGTTGGAACCTGGCTGGATAGGATATCTGCAACTGGAGGTCAGCAAGCTATCGGAGCATAAAGGGTAGCAACTTGCTGGGTCAGTCCCGGAACTCCATCGCTCCAGGGAGTATTGATTTGTTCAAGGCTGACGAGAAGAACGATGTCCGGTAAGTACCCGATGTCAAATGAGAGCAACGTGCCATTCTCACCCGTGCCAGCTAACGAGACGATAGTCAGCGCTGGGACATTCACAGAAGACAGAAGAGACGCACTGGATGGTGATATCCTCGTTGCCATTGTTGCGGACAGTAATTTGTAGCTTGTCGCCTTTGGTCGCTATGATCGTTGGGCCAGGGCTCTAATAGCACCAATGAGCGTGCAAAAATCACCGACAGGATGAACTCACCTGGCCATTGATCAACCAAGCTGTCTTGTTCTGGCCATCGCCAGTGACGATGCCGCGAGTAAGGTTGAAGTTGTAGCTGACTAGGGCTGCCTGGGCGCCGATGAGAAACTGCGCGGCCACAAAGAGGGCCGTCCGGAGCATATTGAGAGCTGGAAAGAGAGCGAGAGGAAGCCTGAACCCGATTAGTTGCCTCAGATGAGGTCGTGTCGGCCCTCCATCGCTTACCGACGATGTTTTTATACCCCTCCAGGGAGGATTGAGCGGACCTGGAGCTGTGCCTAGCACTGCGGGACCTCACCGAATTGCCGTGGATGTGGCGGTAGCTGGGGCATTGCCGGTTTGCAGTTTGGGTCCGTTCAGGTCTGTCGCCGTCGTGCCTGCGCGCGTCTTTCGCCTGAGACATGCTCAGCCATGGACGCAGACGATGAGTTGCAAGTATAGCATACCTTGGCAAGTAATGACGCGTGTGAGATGAGGCGTCGAGGCTTGTCCCTGAAGGGAACAAGCATTGCAACAAAGCCTGTCCATCGAAGGATTTGCGTCGAGCGCGAGCATCGCATCGGGCACGGAACACTAGGCTGCAAGAAAAGTGGCCAGTTGGTCGTCGTTGCGAGCAGGGAGATGTTCCGGAGGCGGCGCGCCCGACAGAACAACATGATTTGCGAGCCGGAGAGAATCCCGTATGGAAGAAGGATGTCTGCTTCGGGCTCGAGTCTCGCGAATGTCCTCGGAGTTGGTCCGAGGTACCCCGCTTTGAGCATGAGCGGGTAGATCTGACAAGCCCGGACGCACGGAGGTGGAAGCATGAGATGGCCCTGAGGATGAGCGTGAGATGGCCGATGTAGATCCTCATGAGCCGTGTCGAAGTCGAGAGGGGCGTGACCACCACTGCTGATTATTGTCACTCTTCGATGCGCCGCGGCTTGCCTCGACTGGATTTCCCGCACCTCAAAAACACATCAGACATTGCATCGCCCAGCCTCGACAGACCTTGTTAAAGCTCTAGAGGTGAGGGCGATAAACATGCTTTGGTCGGGATTCCGCCGTAAACAACCGGGTTGGGCGTGAAGTAACGCGTCAACTCCGACCGCTCCTCATCGCAACGGACGTAGCGGCATCATATGACGGCCGAGAAGAAGCTCTAAAGGATGCACGTGAACCTTGCGATTCTCGATCTTGGAGTGCTCTGGCAAGGACAATCAGGAACATGGGCATTGACCACGAGCATACAACGGCGAAAGACGGAAAATAACAGACGAAACATGAGCCACCAATGGAGTAGTGCCGAGCAATTTTGGCTGTCGCAGTTTCACCAAGTCGAGGTCAAGGCCGCGTCTGCGGTGATGGGTGTAGGAGTCTTGCATTGGGTGCATGTGCAATTGAAGTTGAAACTGCGTTGAACTTCGGCATGGCGAACGGCCGGAAGGCCCGTGTATTCTACAAACGAAATGACGATGGGGTCGTCGCGGACAATCTTCCTGGTAGCGCGCAGAACAGCGGTGCACGTCGAACTGATGGGTTGCGCGTTAGCCTCCTTGAAGACAAAAATACGTTTGCGCCACCGAGCCAGCTGCTCACCTGTCCCATTCGAAGACACAGTTGACGTTATCGCACGAATGTTGAGCCAGAGAAATGCGGGCAAAGAGCGCCACAAATGACTCGCCCAGCTCCACTGAGTCTACAGCCAGTCCACACGTCCGCAATGCGCTCACGATTGGGAACGCCTTGTGCGCCGGTGCTTTTCCGTTCGCTGCGGACGCCGCCATACCACCGACTCGGAGTAGCAGCGTCTTGAGCGGCTCCCTGTGCGCGCTGAACGTTTCACCGAGCACAATATCCAAACTGTGCAAGTGCCCAAGGAGCATCCGGCGTGGACACATGAGCAGAGCGCGCTCGCGCATGACAATATCGCCCCGCTCGGCGCCTGCGATGTTCAGGAGCAGCCGTGGTCGTTTTCTGCCGGTTGTCGCGCTGACGCGGACGCGTGCAAGCTCCTCGGAGGCGATGACGGGGATTACTGACTGAAGTTTGGTGGCGAAGCGGGGAAGCTGCAGGAGCAGTGCATGCGCAAATTTGACAGGTCGTGGAACATTCGATACTTCCAGAGCGGTTGACCACGGGTTGGCCGACTCTATGGTTGAGGTAGTCCATGGTAACAGATCGATGGTGGACTGGAACGATAGTAGGACGCCCAAATCGTTTGGCGAGAGCTGGATATCGAGTGCTGCAAGCAACTGATCCGGTGTAATGTTTACCAAGGGACGAGCGGTGAGGCATGGTGGGCCGGAGGTGTGAAGAAAGGTGTGGTGGCTGGGTGATGGTGCCGATGTGCGCTCTGGCTGACTGACAGAGACCTTCGACAGTCCGATAGCCGCGCGTTCGGAGATAGTTTCTGGGTTGAAAGGCCGAGAGTACTTCCTGATCTGCGCGCGAGAGGACACAGCGAGTGCCGTTGGACGGAGGGCGCGGTAGTTGGTCCCGGTCGTAACGGGGAACGGCTGCTCAGCACGCGGCGAGTTGAGCTTGGACGGTCTGCTAAAGCCGGCACCCAAAGGCTGGCTCGTCCGAGAACCCAATGCCGGCAGTGATGATCTGCTTGCGGCAGACGAGAGAAAAGGCCCGCGATGCAACTCCGCGGGGGCTGACGGCGGAAATGGCGGAATCGGTACTTCAGCGGGCTGAGTCCGAGGTGCCGTCGGTGAAACGATCTGTTCAGACGTCGTCACAATGTGCGAGAATAGCGAAGGGCTGAGCGTAGTGTTTGCAGCGCGGCTAGGCATATTGCTCGGCTGTGACAGACGTTGCGCGCTCCGCGATTGACGGGGCGCTCCGGCGAACAATTTGCCACAGCTTGACGATGACCCAGCCGATGCAGGTGTAAAGTCGAAGGATTTATTTGACTGCGACAGGCCAAGCGCTTGTCCGAGCACAAAAAGATCACCTGGCAACGGGAGGTTCTCCGCCGACATTGGCATGTTGGTGGGCGTTGTCGGTGGCGGCGATGAGGATGAGGCCGGGACAACGAGCGAGGTAATAGTGGCTGTGATATCTTCAATCTCATTGCAGAGGTTATGCAACCTGGCTCTGAGCTCGGGGAACATTCGTTGGTCAGATGAGCCGAGAGGTGACTTTGTCGTAGTCTTTCGCCGCAATGCAGGCGGAGGCTTGAGCGAGTAGGGCCGATTTGCGCGAGCAATGCTGCTGTACATGTTGGTGGGTGCAAAGAGGTTCGCAATTGGTCGGGAGGTCGGTGCGACGATAGGGGCAGGTCGCTCAGCCGCCTCGAGGAACTCGAGCAGGCTCTTGACAAAATCATTGGGGTGCCATTGTTGAACCTCTTGGCTCGAGTCGAGCGTGGCGAGGGTCGAGGAGATGGAGACACTGCTGAGCGTGGTCGAGGAAGACGAGGGACTGAGTGACGGTGTCCGAAGTGCGTCGAGCTCCTTGCGCGTCTCGGCACAGACTCGCGCATAGATAGCTGCACTGTGGACGAGTTGTTTATCATCGTAATGACGCTTGACTCGGATGCTGGTGGCACGCGCGCGGAGCTCAGTCGTTGGTGGCCGCGACGTGGTATTGCGAACAGACTTTGGCGCCGCGGTATCGCAATTCAAAACTTGCGGCGCAGAGACGACAGAAATGGGAAGCATGGCCGAGTCGCCAGCACTGGCGATGACGACGTGGGAATGGCTGGAGAGGGGGAAGGTGTCAGCATCAGTGCGAGCCCACGCACCGTCACGCAGATTGCTACCTTCGAATGAGCTTCATGTTTGCTGGGAACGGCCGACGACTTGACGAAGACCGGAGAAGGTGTAGGAGGCGCAGTTGTGATACAGACGGTAGGGCGAAAGGTGGGTTGAGATGTACAGCTGCTTGTGCAAGTGAAGTAATGCAGCTGTTGTTCAGGACGGAGAGGCGTGCAGCAAGAAGCTGATAGCCGCGCTGTCCTCGTATCGAGCAAGAACGGGGATGAGGTTCAGGTGGGTAGAGGGAGAGAAGAGAAGGCCATGCCGATGCCAGCACAAGCCAACTTCGCGATCGTCCTGCAAGGCCCTCGATCCACTAAGCACCACGCGGGAACCGTCAAAATGAAGCACATGCAAGAAGTAAGCATCTTATAGAGGTTTGGTCAGTGTTGTCCGACATGGGTTTGTCAGGGCCTGACTAACCGATGACCTAGTTGAGGCGAACAGCAGTCACAAGCCTCCAAACTACGGGTTGTAAAACAATGCATGTAATCGTGAACCGTTTAGAGACTAGTTTCATGTGCTATTTCAAACTTTAGAGTCAGCTTAGGAGCCAGAAGATGACTTCAAATTTATCGACTAACTGGTCGTGCAAGATACGACGACCGGCCACTGGGACGCCAACGGGCTCCGATTTCGGCCAAAAGATATGGCCCAGAGATGAGGAGGTCTCATTCAACCAGTTTCAAAAACTTTAGACGTTTGAATAGGAGTTGATGTCGTTGAAAACGGATTGCGCGCGAGCAACAGAATCATGGCTAAGTCTGCAGGTTCACAAGGCGACAACTACCGTGCCACGAGCCAGGCTGGGTTGCGCGAGCCGCTGAAATCCAAGATATCCTGCGGCGCCATTTACGAGCCTAAGGTCAAGGATGAGATCGGCAACTGCCGGATTCCCGTCTCGGCTTAGGATCCGACTGCTTGGCTCGCGCTCCCCTTCTCAATGGCGGACATTCCTCGCGATGTACAACAGTTTCTCGACAATTATCCAGGCCGCCCTGATGATCAGAGATTGCGGGCCAACCTTGATTTCTATTCTGGTACTGGCAAGTGCGTGCCGAACGCGTTAAGGATCGATGAGCTGCATGATGAGTACGGACCATCTAGCACGTCTATTGCGTCCCGCTAACGCTCGCATCTAGGTGGCTCGGTGATTATGAGACACTTGAGTTCGAGCATGGCAAGTTATTTCTGTTTCTGCGAAGGCCAACTGCTGACTCAATATCTCGCCACAGGCTACATTCAATGGCTGTCCGTTCCGTTCACTCCTCAGATCAGCTTTCTAGCCACTAACTTGGCAATTTGATCCAGGTTTCCGATTCCTGAACGTGGTATGAACTTCAGGAGTCAGCCTCTGCAGCTTCACGAAGAGACTGCGATGCGCGAGAGTCCAGAGATCAAGGAGCGCGTTCTAAAGTCTTACCGCCTTATGCTCGACTTCTACGGCTTACAGCTTACCGACGAACTGACGGGTCAACTTGAGCGCACGCAGGGCTACGCGTCACGTTACCGCAATCTCACTCGCTCGTCACACAACTACCTGCGCATATCCCGCATTCTCAAACACCTTTCAATCATGGACTTCGAGCATCTCGGCGCTGGCCTGCTCCTACATTTCTTGTCGGAGCAGAGCGAGCATGGTGCTGTCAACTCGGATGGTCTGTGTTCCAGCATGGATCGTTGGTGGTCCAACTGCTTGCGAAACAAAGCGGACCGTGATTGGATTCGAGACAAAATCCACGGCGTCAGGCGCGGCGAGAAGAGCTTTTCGAGGGCTGACTACGTTGCGGCTCTGCAGCGGCGGAAGGACACGGGTTCCTACGAGACGTCGTGAAGGTCACGGCGTGGTGGTTGAAAAAAGTACCTTGGGAAGCCATTTGGGCAACTAGCGGACTATGTACAACTAGAATACGCTGGTTCCGGAGAACCAGGCGTTCTGTATCACATCAGCATATATAGACTCTTGTTCGCTGTAAACGTCGGTCCGAGCCGAAAGCGCGCATCTCAGCTTGCCTCCCTTCCCTCCTCACCCTGAGACCTCGGGCAGTCGCCACCTCACTTTTTTCTCTCATCCCATGTTCAGACTGCCCGAGTCTCTCCCTGTGGAACTATTTGAGAAAGACATTGCTTATGTCGAGTCAGACGAACCAGTCAATCCTGTCGTAAAAAGCGCAGAATACGTTTACTCCGTACGCATCACAAGTTTCAGACTAATCCCCGCGATGAGTACTGAGTTGCGGCTCAGAAATACAATCATGTCCGTCTTAATCCCACAGGGATTGAAGCTGCTGCCCAGCATGTTCGTCGTCACCAACTGTAGGGAAAGACGTGTCTGACTCTACTGCAGATACGTCTCGCGATCGACCGGACAGCATACTCACCTTCGACATGGCGCACCCAACCACTACACATCTTGCCTCCCATGCCGTTCGACCGTGATCACGCAGACACCCGTCGCACGATCAATTACATCTTTCTCATCTCGTCTCTAAACTTTTCGTTCTGGTCCTCTCTTCCACCATGTCAAGAGCGCTATGGAGTTTCCTGGCGCACTGGATGGAGCGACCCAACGCCTGAGGTCCATACTGGTTATTGGAGCCTCGTTGCTGCGCTGAACAAAGGTGTGGGTCACGTGGACTGGTGACGAAGAACACCTGACTGACATGCTCTGCCCCGACTAAGAGATCGAGCGAGGCTGCGACGTAACAGATCCCCGCGTGTACTCGACATTCACGGACAAAGATGCCGCCAACCTGTTTACGGCTGCAGACAGCTGCCACGAGAGCATACCACTGCTATCCGAGCGGGCCAAGATTATGCGCGAAAACGGCACAATCCTTTGCACGGTCCGTTCTCATGTGCTACCTCTCATCAATTACTCACCTCTCGATATCTAGTTTTTCGATGGCACCTTTTCCACCTTCATCGACGAGTTCCAACGCGAACATTCTGGCAATGGGACTGCACTGCAACTCGTACACGCTGTCATCGACGCCTTCCCGCTGTTCCGCGACGAAGTCTGGCTCGACGGGCGCCGTCTCTGCTTTTGGAAGAGGGCCCAAATTCTCGTCGCCGAGCTCTGGGCAGCTTTTCACCCTGAACCAGACGCCGACCCGTCAACTCCTCACCCACTCTTTCCCGGCGGCGCGAACATTGGCGAGCTTACGATGTTCGCCGACTACCGTGTTCCCCAGATACTCCATCACCTAAACATGCTGCGGTACACTCCAGAGCTGGAGCTATTATTGCGGAATGGCGCCTATATCCCTCATGGCTCGCCGGAGGAGCTCGCTTTGCGGGCTGCAAGTATTCTTGCAGTCGAGCACGTCCGGGAGAAGATCAACTATCCGAATGTCAGCAGTGTGCTCATTGACTTCTTTCTGTGGGACATGGCGAAACGGGTCGAGGCCGGCGAGGAGGTTATAGAAGGGCTGGATACTCAAGCTGCTCTGCCAGCCCACCACACACGCTGCATTTGGTACTAGAGCGTGCACCCTCAACTTTGGCTGGTGGGCCTTATTATTCGATTTGGGAATATATTGCATGGTTGGGCGAGGAAGATTGGTCAGTTGAACTACTTGCGTATTTCTCCCCACGCGGAGCCTCGGCCACCAAGCAACTCCTCGTCGGCCTTGGCTGACCCCTGCAAAAATGGCTGGCGGTTTGTTTGCGCAGCCACTTCAGAATCGCTAGCTGTTAAGCTAGCTCTCGCTGTGTGCCTCTTCCGCGTGCTGCTTGCGAGCGGCAAGAAGTTGTGCCACTGCTTGGCCTCAAACCAGCGGCAAACTACGCAAGTCTGATATTCCCGGGCCAAGAAGTTTCTCCGGTCGCATTGCTATGTTATGCTAAAACCGGCGCAATTCACGCTTGCAGGCACCATGACTCCCAAACGATCAACCCTGGACAGTCGGGCTGAGCATGTGCATATTTGCCGCAGTGGCCGTCACGCCTTTCACACAGCTTCGGTGCGGTGCCGCAGCCAATGCGCAACTGCGAAATTTCAATGTGACTCCAAGTCAGGCGTGGCCGAGAGCACACCGTGTACATTCGCGACTCTTGCGGCTCTCGCCGGCTGTTCGCCTTGCCTCTCTCGACCTTGCCCTTCCAAGTGACTTCCCCCACTCTCACGCAGTGTCTGCACTAGAATGAACTATGATAATCTCATAGTTCCCTGCGAGATACGTGTATTGAGTACTTGTATGCCTACAAGACGCGAAATTCGTCGGCAATTGAATCCAACACGGCCAGATCGCCTTCGACCGTAAACCCTTTCAGCTCTAACATCTTCAGCTTTGACTTGAGTTTGAACGCATTTTCGACCATCTGGACCAGTTGTTCGTCAATTTGGACTGCGTCATGTGATGGTTTCGCCGTGAAGCGAAGGGCCTCAAGTTCGGAGAGGCCGCTGGTCTCGACTTTTCTCACACGTTCCTCTAGCCACTCTCTCAGGTTGTCTCCTCCGTCAATGCGAATGTAAGCTCGCACGATGCGTGATGGACCCGATACCTCGCAGCGGAATAGCGCTGGCCAAAGAGACGAGCTAACGTATAGCTGGACACCAACGTATGGCCGCGGGAGTTGTCCCCAGAAATTGTCGAGCACGGCTTCTACTTCTTTGAAGTCCCCGGCTCTGACCACATATGTCCGTCTATGTGTGGCGTTGGCTACCACCAGACGAACCGCTGTACTGCATGTACCCACTTCGTCGGCCTCCTGGCGCAGGCATTCGAGACGAGTGGGCTGAGGTACCTCATTGAAAAGAAATTGACTCTGGTGATCGCGTTCCATGCACTCCGTAGGTGCGCAAGTGATTTGGAGGTGCGGTATACCGATATCGCCGAACAGTGCCAGGACCGGCACGACATCGACCTTGTATAGCCTCGATATGTGAACTACGCGTGGGTTTGCCTGTTTCAGTAGTGTGTGGATCTCGTCTCGTACTTCGGTCGAGGGTTGCTCTATGGCCCGCGGTCCGACCTTGAACAGGATATTCTGAACCGCCGAACATGACTTCAAAAGCCCAAGGATGTGCAATGGATGATAGAATAAAGCTGCTAAAGATACCACAGCGGGGCAGTGGAGCTCAAACGGCTGGTCGCAGTAGAGCGGGCCGCGAAAATTGAGCGTTCGGAGGGTTGGCAAGTGCAACGGCTGCGAGAGCTTCCACGTTGTTCTACTAGTGGAAGGTACGCCCAGCTCAAGCAACGTAAGCGCTGGAAAGGGGGCGAAAGATTCGAGAAAGTCCTGCGCAGTGCTGATGGTGCTTATGTCGAAAATCATGCTTTCGATGCGATGGACGTGTGGCCGGACGACCTCGTGCAAGGTTGCCATCGCACTAGTGGCAGCTCGCGGGTATACCGACATCTTGAGATCTACAGGAAATGAACCACTGCGGTTCAAAAATGTCTCCACCTGGTCGACAGGGTTTAGTTTGAGTTCGTGCATGCGACTGAGGCCACAGTCTCGACAAGGTCGAGTCGGACCATCCTTGCAGGCTAGACATTCACAGTCTTCAGCGTGCGCTGAGGAGATAAACAGAGGTGAATTCCAAAGCTGGCCGGACGCTAGCGTCGTCTTCCTCCAGTCGTGGCAGACATGAGAGACAGAGATGCGGTCGCGTTGTGAAAGATGTTTGAAGACGGCTACCCATAGCTCGACAGGTAATTGATATCGAGTAGCCATAACTACCCGATTATAAACGCGTAATTGTTCTGCGCACTGAACGCGGACACATAATAAGATGTCTGCGCCCAGCGACTCGGCTGACGTCGCATTATTGCATTGCATGGGAGTTGCAAAGTCCGTGGAAGGCTGGATTACATCCTCAGATGTCTGAGGTATAGTGTCATAGATTTTGGCTATGAGAGCTTCAAGTGCGGCCCGATGTTCTGGCAGGAGCATGCGCAGAATTGAGGTGCAGGAGGGAAAGTGGCTACGGCCCCGGTCCGGGCCGTCACACGCGTTCTCTTGCTCTCCCGTCGACACCAATTTTGACCCACAGCCACTTGCAATTGTCCAGAACATCACATCTCTCGCAGGACAGCTCCTGATCATTAAATATGTTCGGCGACGAAAGGAGACGAAGAATTAATCTAGGGGGTCTGCCTACAGCTGCAAGCCATGCCTCTATACTGGCTGAAGCTCAGACCCGCCGCGAGGAACGCGTACACGCAAAGAAGCGGCAAGACTCGGCCACCACTATCCAGGCATGGTGGCGGTCCACAAGTGCATCAAGACGCGTACGGTTGCAGTTGCGAGATGCGTTCGATCGCGGGGCAGACAGCGTTCCCTGGACGCGTTTCCTCGTGTTTGGCGGAGTTTCAGAGGACCGCCTGGGTCGTTGGTCCAGAGTCATGTGTGAAAATGACTTTGGTACGTCTGCGTTGAGGCATCTGTGGATCCGGTAGCTGGCTGTGGCTGACTGTGGCTGCATCTAGCACAACTCATACAGCCGTTTACGACTTTGGAACGCGAGAGCTGGCTCGTACTCGTCCGCAGGATAGCCTTAATGCTGCTTAATTCGGTATCTCAAGCACCAGAGTGCGTCTCGAGGCGACGCGTACGCCCTTCATCATGCTGACTGACCGCGCGTAGATCCCCACATGCGGTCTCGCACCTCACAATTCTCAACACATTGACGTCGGCCACTGAGATGCAACGGCTACTGCCAGATGGTGCCTCCGTTGTTCTGCGAGCAGTCATAGATTATCTCTGCAATCGCGGTTTCATGGCGCTCGTCGCCGCCGCCTTCATGCGAATAGTGCGTCTACAATCAAAATATTGGGCATACACTGACGCTACCTCAGCCTCTTGGCCACCGCAAATCGCTATCTTTGCCCTTGCTGTCTCAACTATCCACCCGCCCGTTACCCATCCTTCAAACCCAACATATTCCCTTCATCGAGCACATCATGACATTGCCTGTCCTCCCCAACCGCATTCCCATCGCTTCACTACCAGCCTTTAGCTCCAGTCTTCCTCTCGGTAATCTGAACGACGTAGTTGGCCTGCAAGCGGCGGTTGCGGGGTTGAACGGGCCGCTCGCCTGCGCCAATCTACTCGCCAACTTGTCTCTCTTCATGCCAGCAGCGCGCTTCTCATTGTTGCCGACCCCCAACTTGCGAGCATATCTTGAGCTCATCAACGTCCTTGTCTCGAGGCTACCTCCAACATCACTGGAGACCGCGCCGGCACCATCTCAGCCCGCAGCATCCGCGGAAGACTCGGACGATGACTACGGTGTTATTGCGGACCAGACAGCCACAGTAACAGGCTCTCTCCTGCGACAGCTCGACAGCAAGGCAATTTCAAGACTGACCAGCCTTCTCGCACCCTCGTATCTGAAGACCCTCCTCGGTCTGGCCGACAAGGCACCTATCGTCTATGCTATCGTGGTCAACATGTCTGCCGTCTGGCCCAACAGCCAGCGCGCCATCTTGCGCACGATTGTCCTACACGGCGGGTCCAAGCTTGTCAATCACTTGTGGCGCGAATCGGTCCGCCCCTCCTCGATCGGCCGCGACATCGACCTGCGCTTGCTCACCGATGCGAGCCTTTCGCAACAGTGGCCGCCACTCGTCCTCCTTCTGCAGGCTTATACGCAGATGCTTCTTACAATGGGCGACGAAGAGTTTTTCTCTGCCCCAGGTGCACCGCGGAACGCATTATCGCTGGCCGAGGTAACGGAGCTAGCGTACCGCGCGTTGCGGGTTGCGTTCATGCTGTTCTGGAACGAAGACCAGGCGGACGTTAAAGATGGATTTGTACCCGGGCTGGCCGTCCGGTGGGAGAGCATCCGGACCGACGCGACGGCCTTCTTGCAGTCGGTTCATGCACGAGAGTACGTCGTTTGGTGTCTCTGCCACGATTGCCGCTAATGATTATCTAGTTCCCGCCGTCCTTTTGTTCCGCCAGAACATTGGCTGCTCACGTCGCAGATTGATGTAGGCTCGTTCGTTGAGGCTGCAGTGTAGGTCGTCTGTACCGATATTTGCGATTTGTCCGCTAACCCCTCCGGCAGCATCGAAGACACGGAGCTCACAAAGCCCGAGGATGCCAATCGCGGGCCTCGCGCCGCACTCTCCAAGCGCCAAATCGCATTCGTGTCTCCACGCCTCGGCGTCTTGCACAACATTCCCTTCGCTCTTCCTTTCGAAGTGCGTGTGGCCATCTTCCGCGGTTTCGTTCGGAACGATCAACAGCGGCTCGGATATAACGAGTACGCGAGCCCACCGCGAACGCGGACGACGATTCGAAGGAACAGGATCGCCGAGGATGGGTTCGACCACTTGAACGACCTGGGTCCTGCGATGAAAGGCACCCTGTCGATCACGTTTGTGGATCAGTTTGGGCAAGAGGAGGCGGGCATCGATGGTGGTGGCGTGTTTAAGGAATTCCTCACAGCGTGAGTTGCTTTCATCCTCGTCCTTACGACTTGCTCATGGTTTGCGCAGCCTGTCGAAGGAAGTGTTCAATGCTGATCGTGGGTTGTGGCTGGCGACTTCGCAACAGGAGTTGTATCCGAACCCAATGTCGATGGCAACAGAACGTACGCGTCCTACCCGATTAGAGTAACATTGCACTCACTCCTTCTCTAGCGCACCAGCTGAATTGGTATCGCTTCGTAGGGCGCATCCTCGGAAAAGCCCTGTACGAAGGTATCCTCGTTGAAGTCGGCTTTGCCTCGTTCTTCTTGGCCAAGGTTCGCTGTTTAGCCCTTTTTGCGCTCGTTTATTGACACGCTGTGACCAGTGGCTGGGAAAGCAAAGCTATCTGGACGACCTTGCGTCTCTCGACCAGGAGCTGTACCGCGGCCTCATCTATTTGAAGCACTACCAAGGCAACCCGGAAGATCTCGCGCTTAATTTCTCGCTCAACGAGGACGGTCAGTCTTAAACGAAACCTACTGTGTGTTCCAGTACTAACACCAAGCCTCGTAGATCTCGGCATTACACGGACAATCAACCTGGTCACCGATGGCGAGAATATACCCGTGACGCGCGAGAACAAGCTACACTACATCACGCTCGTCTGCCATTACCGACTCAGCAAGCAGATTCAGAAGCAAAGCCGTGCATTCTTCGAAGGCCTTAGCGAGATCATCGACCCCAAGTGGCTGCGCATGTTCAACCAGCAGGAGCTGCAAATCCTCATGGCGGGTGTCAACGCCGATGTCGACATTGATGACCTGCGCGACAATACGGTTTATGGAGGCGTCTATGACGAGCAAGAAGAGACTATTGCGGCATTCTGGAGTGTCGTGAAGGGATTCACGCCTGAGCAGCGCAGGAAGCTGTTGCTGTTCGTGACGAGCTGTAGCCGTCCGCCATTGCTGTACGTCTCCTGTATTGTTATTGGCAAAGTGGGACTGGCGCTAACGAGCGGTCCTAGTGGATTCAAGGAGCTCGTGCCTCGTTTCAGTATCCGCGACTCGACCAACGACCAGAGCCGACTGCCGACATCCAGCACCTGCGTCAATCTTCTCAAGGTGTGTATCATTGGGTCTATGACATTCACCTTCTAACTTACATGTGCAGTTGCCGCGTTACAAGAGCGAGGCTGTCTTGCGGCAGAAGCTGTTGCAAGCCATCTCGGCCAATGCTGGCTTCGACCTTTCATAGGTTCATAGGGAGCGTATCATCCTAGACCCGCGCATCGTATTGTACAACACCATCGGCATCGCCGGTTTAAGACTACACTTTCTTGTTGATCTCGGAAAGTAGGACGCTCTGATCGCCCTTGGCACCTTCACGGAGACGCTTGAAGAAGTCGGAGATTATGAACGCGACATCTGCCAGCGGGTGTGGTCAGCCATGCGCAGCATCACAAAGCGAATGATGATACAGACCGAGACTTTGCTCGAAGTTGAGACGTGGGTCGCAGAAGGATTGGTAGCGCAGCCCGAGCTGCTCCTCCGACAGCTCCATACTACCACCCAGACACTCGGTGACGCTGAAGCCCTCATCGTTGATCTCGCCCGTGAACTCGAGCGATACGCCACCAAGTCGTGAGCCACACTCAGCGTGAATACGTAGACACGCCGCCAATTCGGACACGATCGTGCGGAAGTGGCGCGTCTTGACGCCAGTGATCGTCGTGAGTGTGTTGCCGTGCATCGGGTCGCACACCCATGTCACAGGGTGTTCACTATGCTGCACCACCGCGATGTGACTCGCGAGGTATTGGAAGATCTTCTCAGCACCGTAGCGCGTAATCAACGTCACGCGCCCAGGCTCTTTGTCCGCGTTCACGATATCGAGCAGGCGGACCAGCTCATCCGGTTGCATGGAGGGACCAACTTTGATACCGATGGGGTTGCGGATACCACGGAAGTACTCAACGTGCGCGCCGTCAAGTTGGCGCGTGCGGTCGCCGATCCAGATGAAGTGTGCGGAGGTGTTGTACCAAGCTTCGGGTCGCTGCTGCTTGTTGCGGCTCGCGGTTGGTACAGGGAGACGACGTGTCAGCGACTCTTCGTAGTCGAGCAGAAGACCCTCGTGGCTGGCCATGAGTGTTAGCTTCATTATCACAGGCTGTGGTCGAGCGAACCACGACGTACCTAGTATAGAGGTCAGCTGTCGCTAGGACATTGTGGCTGCCGCCCTGTTCATAGGTCGGAGCGTTTTCGACCCCAATAGTGCGGCTGAAGTCCATCGCATCCGAGATGCTTTCGGCTATCCGCCCGAACTCTTTCCTAGGCGCACTCAGGTGGCCGCTCAATAACCATTTCGCTGCCCAACTCACCGAAGCACAGGTGATCGCACATGCGAAAGCGACCAGTCGCGCGGGTTGTTGAGCGAAGCAAATCCAGACGAGAGCAGGGAGCGAACACAATTCAGCGTAGTCGCAGAATGGAAGTATGCTCGGAGCATGCGATCCGGGTCGGGCTTGCGGTCATCAGGATCAAAGCTGCTATGTGTGAGCTTGTATTAACGACCGGTGGTTGGAAGTCTCACCCGTTCACGTTATCACCACTGGGTCTGGTGAGCCTAGTGATCATTTATTCGTGTGAAGACCGGATACTCACCGGAAGCTGGGAACCTCGCGATCACCGATCCGCTCCGTCCCACTGCTGCGAGGTTTCGCATACTGGCCAGCAATGCGACCAATGCGGACGACAGGCAGGCGGGCTCCCCAGACAAGGATGAGAGAGAATGATAGGATGAGACCGACTTTGGAGGTGATGTTTTCCTGTGACCGACGCGACAATCAGCGTGCCGTGTGGCCGGTGTTCATGACGCGAACGAACCTGAGTACACGCTTCAAACGATTCTGCGCAGTCCCCAGCGTGTACCAGAAAAGCCTTGTTGGCTTGTACAAGTGCTAATTGGTGTCGAAGGCGCTCGATCTGCGTGCCACCGCATCAACAAGGTGAGTCATTTGCAAGAGATCGCACCGAGTTGGCCCACCTCGGACGGCGTGACAAGACCAGGAAGTCTCTTGATCTTCCCGAGAACACTGTTGGAAGACTTGAGTAACTGTTATGATGCGACTATACAGTAGCGCGACGCACGATGCGAGCTTCTTTGGATCCTCGTATTTTACAGCCTGCCTGCAGTCAGAACATATCATGCAACAGCATAAATATATTGACCTGTGCAACTGGCTTTGAGCGCCAGGATGATGGCGACCAATTTGCGGAGCTCATTGAAAGGGAGAAGCGAAGGCAGAGAGTGGACGGCTGAGTTTCAACCGCGGTCGCTCCTTGTGAAGGCAATCGAGCAGCAGACCGTCGCTGATGTCCACCCTGGCGGGCGACGATCGCATTCGCATTGGATCGGTCAGACTGCTATGCTTGACTTTCGTTTCACACATTTCGTTCCCGTCAAGTGACCCGGCTGAACTGTGTAAACGTCGGACGCGATCAAACACCTGGGCGCTAACTGATTGCATACTGGAGGATCTCGTGCAGCAGAGATTACATATTTGGCACGTTGATCAGTGGGTACATGGAATGGTTGCTGAAATGTCAGAAGCGAGCTGGTCACGTCAGCTGGTCGGCCGGTAGCTTGATCTGCGCTTCGACGTCAAAATTTGAGCAAAGTTTCTGCGGTTCGGCTTCAGGAATGTCGTCCCAATCGCCTCGAAAGCATCCATCTCGGTAGGTGTCGGTATAAACCTCCAGAGCAAGCTATTCTCCGAATTCTTGGCCTTTCTCGACCAGAGGGGCTGCTCGGTAGGGTCGATCTCGTCTGCGCTGCATCGCCTCCAAAGCCCGTGTTCCTCAAGACGCATTCCATTCGCTTTGGCGTCCTCGCGCACCTTCTTGACAAACAAGGCGTCACCCGTATGGTAAAGCAATGCAGCCCCTAGTGCCTCGCGTGGTACGATGCGCAAGTCGACCAGAACATATGTGCCCATGCCGTTCTGTAGCGCCTCCATGCGATCCTTCCGCTTCTCTTCTGCGTCAGGCGGTATTCTGAAGAGAGCGACTCTGCTGTAGTTGCCCTTAGCGTCATGCTTGCGGATGTGTCCGTGCAATTCGAGCGGCTGCATGATGGCCTGGGCACGCATTGTGGCCTCAAAGTTGCGCTTCGAGTTCGGCCGAGTGAGCTGTTTTTCCTCGGAGGAGGTCTGCAGCAATCTGTCGAATGAACCATTGTGCGTGGCGATAATCAGAATTTCGCGCCCATCGTCCAGGTCCCGACGACTGGATATGGCATGAGTATTTGAGGCTAACCGGGCACAGTAAACCCACGCACTGCCTGCCTACGAGATGAAAATCGTACTCGGAGCCTCGGTGAACCATCTTGATGGTGTCCTGTCGAAGATTGAGTGTGTGAAATTTCCATTGGGGCTATGATACGCACAAGTACGAGTTGGGCGGCGTGCAGAGTGACCGTTTCGAGCTGCTCAACAGGTTCCAACGCGAGCTTGCCCTTTGGGTATCGCAACTTGACTATCAACGCTGACTTGGCTTCCTCGACGGTCTTGACGCCTTCTCGGATCAATGCCCGAGCACGGGTCGGGCTGAACGTCCGTGCTCTCGTAAGTAAACCTGCACAAGGACAGCCCATAAAAAGAGTAATGTACAACTTACCCGACACGATCGATGGTCATCAAGTCCTTCTTGATTGCTATTTGGGCGGATTTGGAAGGATTGGCTCGCGCTGCTCGCGCTGCTCGCGCCTGAACACGAGGTCAAAACGCCGGAGCGCCATCGTCTAGCGGTACAAGACGCACTTTGTGCAGCAAGGGTTCGACAACGTTCACTGTCGCAAATCCTATGGGGTAGACCTGTTTCACGCATTAGAATTATAAACCGAGAGTCATAGGAGGCTGAGCTCACACAACGCAGCTCTTCCATGGTGCGTAGCTCAGTATCAGTCTCGAGCACGCGCGTCGCCAGTCGTTTCAGCATGGCCATATGAAGCTTGAGTGTGTGAAGTCTTTTCTCATCAATGGCTTTCTCTTTGCGCTTCGCTGTTGCGGCTAGTTCTAATGAAGAGTGCCAGGTAAGAGCGTGCGCCGCACGTGGGAGTAGAAGGGCACACCTCGGTCCAGCACCCTCAGAAAATGCACATTTGGATGGTCGCCTCCGTATTTGCCATGTAGCCATGAATTTGTGGTGATATATCGACGGAACGGCAGCGCCCAGCGAGGAGGGAGAGCAAGCATCGGAGACAGACCGGATTGCGAGAACTGTCACAAGCAAGTCACACTGGCAGACGTCTAATATAATGACATTTATTCAAAGTCTTCCATGCATCTCAATAAGATCTGCAACTCCAGCTTGGAGCATACCAACATCCCCTGTGACCTCAATTCCCTCTAGATGTAGTCTCTTCAACTTTGATGTGACGCCTAGTGCGCCGAGAATAGTAGACGCCGTCAACTCGCCGAGGTCCAATGTTACGTCGCCATCCGTTGCAGAAAGGACGAGATCCGTTAGATGGGGTAGTGATCTTCCTGACCCACTTTCGATCCTTCCGGTATCGCAGTCTCGGAACCACTCGTCCATGGCAATGGTTCGCTGGCTGGAATTGAAAACGATCGTGACAGACGTCGCTGCCACCACCCCTGGCTTGGAAAAAATAAGTGGCCAGAAACCACTATCAATGCGCATGCTGGTGATTGTATCTGTGCCAGACGGCGGCAGGACGTCATCCCAGATGTCCCGCAGTATCGTCTCACTTCGTGTATCGCCTTGATACAGGGCAAGCGTGATGCATCGTTCCGTCACTGCAGCGTTGGGAGCCCGCAAGGCCAACCTCGTGAGACCACCTTTGACCACGAGACATTCGAACTCGGTTGGATCCTCCACCTCGCGGAACAATTGCTGTAGGCTGCTCGCCCGCATATCTGAGGAGCTGTGCATGTCGATGCCGAATCGCACGAGCCTCGCACCAGCGAACATTGTCAAAATCTGTGCCAGGTCCACGTCATATGCACGTGAGACATGCACGGTCTGTAGCCCCGCACGGGCCATCTGTTCGCGCAATTTGTCGACATCATCGTGCTCCTCAATGTGCGAGACCGTTTTTGACCCGACGAGAAGCGTCAAACTCTGCGTGACCGGGCACGCGAGCAGCAACGCACGCACGTGATGGATGTTGGTAAAAGCACCGGTCAATGATGACACGACGGGGCATGACACGGCGGCGTTGACGCCGCGGTGGAGAGTCAGCTGGCCCTCCAGTGTGAGCGACGTGAGGAGAGGGAACTCCAACGTATCGGTCACGAGGAGCTCCGCCATCTCGTCTGCTGAATGACTGAGCCTCAAAGTGCGAAGTGATGGGAGCCGAGAGAACCAGGTCAAGAACTTGTGCAAGCTCGCAAGGTTATCCGCTTGTAGATCAAGATGTTCGATCCGCCCGGCGGCCGCAGAGACATGCTCCGCGAGAGCATCGTTCGTTGCCGGTGATGCACGTGGACGCAGTCGTACCCTGAGGTCCAACGGCATTTGAGCGCTCCGGGACAAGAAGACCTGTGCCCGTTGTGGTTCGTGGTCCTGCGTCTTGGGCCGACCACCACATTTGTAGCAGGGCAGCCCAGCCTGTGCATCGCGACACGATCGACAGTCGCAAGCGTCGCCATGCGTTGACGATACAAATGTTGGAGCGCGCCATAACGCGGCAGACGAGAGTGCAGCCTTGCGCCAGTCATGGCTAACATGCGACACGGTGACACCGTTGCTCAGCGATAAATGGCCCCAGATCGCACTCCAGAGCTCCAACGGGAGCTGCGAATGTGCAGTGACTGCTAACCGGTTCTGCTCTCGCAAGGCAGTCGCTAGCGTTGTGCGAACACTATCTGTGATCGACTGAGCCAGGTCGTATAGCGCGGCGCTTCTGCAGGCGGAATCTCAGGACTAAACTCGCCGCAATGGTTGCGTAGCCGTACTTGTTCTGAAGCCCTGTGATTGTAGCGAGTCGAGCTTGATATACTCGATCAACGGCGTCGCGCAAGATCGAATGCTCTTGCTCAGAAAGCATTTCAGAAAATAAGAGGTGCGTGTCAGAGGTTAAGAGAAGATGAGGTGTGTGTCAGAGGTCAACCCAGACCAGCTGCCGGCCATAACCGATGTCACCTTCGTCGTTCACCATCACCTCCAAATCTCCGCAACTGGATTATAGAACGCTGTGTGTATCTTATGAGATGCTCCGCGGAGAATCCGGTCTGCCAAGAAGCAGGCGCAGACCGTGACTGCCCGATATCTCCGCAAACGGGTGGTTCACGCGGTGTGGCCATCTGTTGACAAGTGGGACGGGCGTGGCACGTTTGCCGGCTCCTGTTATCGTATCTCTTCCTCCCGCCCATCCTCGACCAAGCTATCGCATGTGCAATGGCGAATAATCACGCTTCGAACGCCACGGCATCCCTTCTACCAGGCTATGCAGTGGCTCTGCCACCGAACTACGTCGAGTCCTCGCCATCCCCCAACTATACCGCGACTCCCAGCGCTCAGGAGGTTTGCCTTGGCCAGTCGACGCGCATTCACAGCAGACGTGACCGCATTACGCGCAGCATTGTGCGCGAATACGAGAGCAAAGGCCTCAGTTTCAGTGTCACGTTCCGCGCCCAGAAGGACGACGCTGGCATGGTCCCGACCTACCAGCAGGAACAAATAATTGATGCCTCTGTCGCGTTGAACACTCGCGGGAGCTCCGCGGTTACAAGTGTGTCTGTGAAGGCATGTGTGCCGAGGCTGGTGTCTTGTCCACAGGTAGTTGACCAACTCTGCATCATAACAGCTGGAAGGCGTGCTCGAGATGAGTGCTGATGTGATGGGCAACAGTCAACAAACTTTCTTGGAGATAGATCTGGACATATGGAAGTCTGAAGGCGACTCCCCTCCTCCGGGAGCTATCCAATTTGCATTACCCTTGCCAGCGACAATTCGTGACGTTGACGGTCAAATGCGGCCGCTGCCATCAAGTATTAGGACGCCGAGCATGTTGGGTGTGTATGCTGCGGTATTATACTCCATCAAGGTCATCGTGTGTGTGAAGGGCTTTGGTGGTGTGTTTAGGAAGAGCCACAGGTGTGTCCCCATGCTGGAGGTTGGCGTCCCACATCTCTCAGCGAGCATGCAGTCTCGCCACTCCCATCAAGTTTGAACAACAAAGTCACCCTCCCCTTCCATCTCTTGAGACTGACCAGTCATTACTTTCGACACTGAAGACTGCTCCAGAGGCTTGGGGGAACGTCACATTGGATGTGCCCTTGCGTGGCACCTCAGAGGTCGTGCACTGTGCAGTACGTCGCAGCTACTATTATCGACCTTGAGCAAGCTGCAGATGACTGACGCGAGCAGCTGGCCTTTCCCGCCAGCCGGATATTTTACATCAAGCACCCAATCCCGATCCATATACAGCTGTCAGGCCCCTCATATGCTCTACAGCAATTTCTCCCTTCTTCGCTTGCAGGATTAGAATCGTCGTCAGCACTGCCCTCCAGCGGAGATCATGCCCTGACGCGAGTCGAGATCTGGCTACAGCGGCGTGTGACTGTGAACATGCTCGGCGAGCTCGTTTACCGCACACATCGCCTCTCAACACCTGCTCAGCTCGAGCTCGTTCATTCCGATATTGGTGCCGGTTGGCTTGGCTGGAACGGCATACTCACCATATCCTTGCCGGAGTGGTGGGCGCCGGAACCGCTACGCGTTTGGGGGCTCAACATGAGCGACTACATCGCAATTCTCATCTCCGCCCCAGCAACCACAACCACAAGCGGGGACCAGCCCAAAGGCACAGCCCTTCCGCGATCTCAACTATTCAGCATCAAACTTGTGACCGACCCGTTCCCATCCCTCTAGGAATACATCATGTGGCGCAGCCCGGCGCAGTTTGGTCGCAGCTCGCAACCACATATCGCCGAGTCCTGCGCGAATGAACTGATTTGATGGTCGCTCAACTGC
>Ga0247815_10000441_pt1 | contig 32407 bp, 35 predicted proteins | sample UWRJL194509B1_FD_181014 | JGI IMG/M metagenome (GOLD analysis project Ga0247815, IMG submission 181014) | Plant litter microbial communities from Arlington Agricultural Research Station in Wisconsin, United States - UWRJ-L194-509B-1 | ecosystem: Environmental > Terrestrial > Plant litter >...
TTACACCAAACGGAGTTTCTCTTGAAGAAATCGAAGAAGTTGCCGCAATGGGTGTACAAATCAATATTGATAACTTATCTATTCTGGAGCAATTCGGAACAAAATATCCACAAATTCCGGTATGTATTCGTATCAATCCGCACGTAATGGCGGGAGGAAATGCAAATATTTCGGTAGGACATATCGATAGTAAATTCGGAATCTCTGTTCACCAAATTCCGCATATCTTACGAATTGTAGAGAACACAAAAATGAGCATCGTGGGAATTCACATGCACACAGGATCTGATATCCTGGATATCGAAGTATTCTTGTATGCTGCCGAAATCTTGTTTGATACTGCAAAACACTTCAAAGATCTTGAGTTTTTAGATTTCGGAAGCGGATTTAAAGTTCCTTACAAAAAAGACGATATCGAAACTGATATTGAAGAATTAGGTAAAAAATTATCAAAAAGATTCAATGCTTTCTGTACAGAATATGGCAGAGATTTAACTTTGATTTTCGAACCAGGAAAATTTTTGGTGAGCGAAGCAGGTTTCTTCTTAGCAAAAGTAAACGTAGTAAAACAAACAACTTCGACAGTTTTTGCCGGAATCGATAGTGGTTTCAACCACTTAATTCGTCCTATGTTTTACGGTTCGCAACATTATATCGAAAATATCTCTAACCCTAAAGGAAAAGAGCGTTTTTACTCTGTTGTAGGATACATTTGCGAAACAGATACTTTTGCTAACAACCGCAGAATTTCAGAAATTACCGAAGGTGATATCTTAGCGTTCAGAAATGCCGGAGCATATTGTTTCTCTATGGCATCGAACTACAATTCAAGATACAAACCAGCCGAAGTTTTATGGAAAGACGGAAAAGGAATCTTAATTCGTCAACACGAAACATTCGAAGATTTGCTTAAAAATCAAATTCCGTTGCCACAAGAAGTTGCTGCAACAGTTTAAAAATAAAAAAAAAGAGAATATCTATTGAATCCCGTTTCTTAATTGAGGCGGGATTTTTTTATTGCAGATTTTAGATTTCTGATTTCTGATTTTAGATTGGTAAACATTTGTCAGGCTGAGCGAAGTCGAAGCCCACACAAAGTTGAAATTACCAATAATAGAACGCGGATGACGCGGATTTACTTTGCAAAAACACGGATTAAAACGGATTTTTTATGACAATATTCTAGACTCAATTTTGTCAGGCTGAGCGAAGTCGAAGCCCACACAAAGTAACCATAATGTTTGTCATTCTGAGGAACGAAGAATCTCCGCAAGTAACTCCACAAAGATTGGACTTTGGAATTTCATTTTTTGGGCATCTCCCTTCGGGCCGGGCTTTCGGCTATATCTTTTGTTCCGTTTCACTTCACAAAAGGATACCGCCTCTATCCCTGATGCGAAATTGGTTTAATAAGAATTCACCCAAAGTAACCACAGACTTTCTCATAAACAACAAAACTACGGATACTAAGACTTGAAATATAAATTTTACAAAAGCACAAGTTTTCAACTTTGTGTATTTTTTATGAACGAAAACCCTGCTCGTGAAGAACTTGCAGTTATAAGCTAGACGCATGAGTGTGCGAAACTTTTAAAAATGGGCTGAAAGCCCTAAAAAGCAATAGCGTAGTGCAACGCACTATGAATTAAATTAAAAAGTTGGAATTGCCCTGAAAGGGCAAAAGAAAGTTAGAATAAAGATTTAAAGAAAAAGAGTTTTTTTTAGAGAATATCATACAAAATATGGTAAACGTGCTTTTTGAAATTATGCTTTCGCCCTTACAGGGCTTAAAATTATAATCGTTTTTCCTTCATAGTGCTTCGCACCATCCTATTGCTAAGGCTCTTTCAGAGCAACAAGGTTTGAGCACTTATAGCGAGACGCTCGCGGTAGCATGCTAATATTTTTTCTCAACAAAAAATCCAAACTCAAATAAAAAAACTATTTTAGCTCGACAAACCTAACCCCAAAAACAAATGAAAATTACGATTCCCCTATCGCTATTATTCCTTTTACTTACTACCAATATATTCAGCCAAACTATTGCTGATTTAAAACTAAAACCAAAAGAAATTCCCAAAGGTTATACCTTAAATGATGGTAATATTTGCATTACTCCTCAATCTTGTACTTTTTATAATGACATCGAAACATACAGCAACCTTGTTGGAACCTTAAAAAGTAAATCGATTCAAAGTTTTAAAAATAAAACAGATCGCGGATCTATCATGTATTTTGAATTTGAACACACTTTCAAAGGCGATACATTTTTGCAAGGATTACTTTGGGGAAAAGACGGTCAGCCAACTGACGAACGTCCTGAAGAGTATCTTGCAAAAGGGAAATTTCTCGTAATCTGGAGTTTTCGTCCGGACAGCGCTTTAAAGGAAAAATCTGAAACTAAAATAGAAGGGATTTTAAAGTAAGTAAATATGACACAGCAAATGGAACAAGAAAAAATTGCTACAAAACCAAATCTTAGAAAAAGAATATTTGCAGGATTAATTGACTATTCTTTAATGTTTGGAATGTCTGTGGTTATGTTTATCTATTTTGGAGAAGAAACTTCAACGGGATACAAACTAGAGGGATTTCCGGCATTAACAACGTCACTAATTTGGTGTTTTTATATGATTGGATTTGAATTAAAATTTGGAGGTACTCTTGGTAATCTTGTGTTTGATTTACAAGTCGTTTCTATACGGGATAATAGTACTTCAAGTTTGACTTTTGGACAATCCTTTAAAAGACATTTGGTAGATTTATTAGACATTTGGTTTTTTGGATTGCTGGGAATATTATTAATAAAAAACACAAAATACAATCAAAGACTGGGAGATTTGTGGGCAAAAACAATTGTAATCGATTCAACAGATCATCAGCAATTTTATAAACGATTCATTTAAACTTCGCAACAACAACTATAAACAAAAAACGTTTTTTAAATCTACCTTAATTACAGCTTCATTTTTAATTCGTAATTTCGCCAAAGCAAAATAAATTTCAAATGAAACCACAAATAAGAATTCTAATTTATTCGATCCTATTTTTTCTATATCTTTCTACAACTTCACCTTTACTTTCGTTAGGAGAATTATTAAAAACAGATCCTTATATTACTTTAGGCTGTGGTTTTGCCGTTTTAAATCTTATTTACGCTTTCTTAGCTCTCAAATGGACGCCTTTATTAAATATAATTTGTTCTATCGCAATTGCAGCTGCATCGTTATTTTTAGCCGTGCAATTTGCCAATTTACATTTGTTGGCAAAATATGATCCGTATTTGGTTAAAACAGCAATATTTACAAATGCTGTTTTATCAATACTCTTTTGGGAAATGGTGTATCAGGTAAAAAGTAGAAAATCATAAAATACATTCTCTGTAATGAATGTTATCCTTTTACTTTTTTAATTGCTTAAAAAGCGGCACGAACCTACATGTATGTCAAGACTAAAACGGCTTCAAAATTTAAAACTTCCAATAGAATTCTTTACGTCTTTGGAATTCTTTTTTTTTGCTCTTTAAGTCTTCTTTCATTTTCTAAATTCAATGCCAAATACCCGAATACATTTCCGAATTTAATTCCCGGATTTTGCTTTATCTTTTTTGCATTATTCGTTTTTTACTATATTATTTCTTTACCCGGAATTTATGTGTACGCTGACAAAATAGAATTGCATCGCTATTTTGGTTTATCAAAACGAACCTTCTTTTTGAGCGAAATAGAAAACTGGATCGCCATGGAAAAAGAAAGCAAATACGGAAATTATGAAGAATTGTATCTTACTTTAAACAATAAAGAAATAGTAAAATTAAGCAGTTATGATTATGCTAACTTCTATGAAGTACAAGCGGAAATAATTAGAAATAAACCTAAAAACAAGGTATTAAAAGAGCAATTAAACAAAAAAGAAAATTTAAAATACGCTATTGCTTTTTTCCTCATAGGCTGTCTTTTTATTTATATTGCTTGCCAGTTTTACAAAGACACTAGTCTTACTACAAACGATGTATATGTAATAAAAGAAAGATTAGCAGACGATATAAAACTAGAACGCAGTAAAAAATCTACGTCTCTGGTTTTTAGACTTGAAAACCTTAGTGATTTCAAATTCAAAATTGGAAACCTGGCACTAAAAGAAACGTATTATGAAGATTTAATGAGCGATTTTAAAAAAGGAGATCTCATTTATCTTACGATCGAAAAAGAGCAATATCAGAAGAAAATAAGTAAAAAGATTCCAATGTCAGTTTTAGACGAATACTTTTATTATGAAAAAATTGATGTAGTCGAAGTCGAAAATAAAACTTTTAAATATTTATCCTTATCTGACTATAATAAAACTCAGCGACAAAATGATTATTGGGGAATTGGATTTTTTGGTTTTTTTGGAATTGCGCTCACAATTGCCGGAATTTATATTTATCTAAAAACCACCAAAAATTTAGCAGCACATACAAAACCAGAAAACTGAAAAGCATAAAATCCGGATTGTCTGAATTTCAATCTCCAAGAGTTGGTATTTATACCAACCGGACATTTTTCCTAATGAATATAATACCTCTCTCCTATCCCTGACGAGGTTTGGTTTTCGAAAGAAATTTAAATCTTACATTATGAGTTATAAGAATTATTTTTTGATATTTTTACTTGAGCAACTGCGAATTATTCTCTAAAATAATCTATCAAATAAAAACTTCGGTTTTTAGATTATAAATCTTCATTAATTACTTTAGCAGTAATTGTATACGATTGTTGTGCTAGCCCTAAAAAATTATGAAAGACCTAATAATGAAACCACTTTTTAAATCCATTTTAATAAAACAATTAATGCTGTCGCTTTTAGTACTGTTTTTATTTTCATGCAAAAAGAATGAAGAAAAATCAGATTCAAAAATTTCAAACGAAAAAGCAACAGACACTCTAAAAACCGAAGAAGAAAACGAGGGTTTTGAAAAACAGGATACTTTAAAAATTAATTATCTCGAGCATAAAAACTTATTGGATATTCTTACTATTTTACCAGATAGCTCAATGGGAAGTTGGGAATGGAATAAAATGGAAAGGGTTGAATTTGTAAAAAAAATACAAAAAAACAACTATACAATGCCTCCCAGATCGCGTTTTTCTACAATATCACTTATACAACCCAACACGCTTAGCATTCAAGTCGTAGATGGGCATTGGGTCTTATCGATTTATAAAGTAAGACCTAATAATTATATTGTGATTACTGATGATGTGGTTGGTGACGGAAATCAGTTTATGGCATTTGAATATCTCAATGGAGAATTAAAATACATCCCGTTCAAAAATATCTTCGATCACTTTTTGACGACATTAATAATTGATCCTAATGACGAAAAATGTGTAGAATTTTTTGAAGACAATTACATTGGTTTTGAATATGATTTCATTGGAACAAAAAAAATACATATTACAAATTCATTGCTCGAAGAATCGAAAAGCTGTTTTAAAGGAAATACTTTGGATTATGAATTTAATCCGGCAATTAAAAAATTCGAATTAGTAAATACCGAATACGTAAAACCATGAAAAAATATCTATTTGCTCTGATGCTTTGCTTTCAGTTTTCGTTTTCTCAAAATACAGATCACTTGAATACTGTTTTAAAACAGCTTAAAATTAAAAAAAGCGAAGTACATCAGGAACTTTTTACTCAAAAAGTTTTACCGTATGACAAGGGTAAGAGTATTTTGGTTATTCCTAAATATGATATTAACGAACAAGATAATGAAGGTCATGATTATTTTGTGTTGGATGCCTATATAGTTATAATCGATAATGCAACAGGTAAAATAATCTGCAAATTTATTGAACCCAATGCATGGACATCTGATGCATTAATGTTAAGCAGTATTTCGATTGATACCGGATTATATCACCTTAATAACACTACAAGAGCCTTTGGAGTTAGGGTATCTTATAATGGCAGCAGCAGGCCTAATCCTTTTAGTGAAACGCACTTATCATTGTACATTATAGACAAAAATTCTTTGAAACTGGTGCTCAACAATTATTCTATTTCGCGATCTGGCGGAGAATGGGATACCAATTGTGCAGGAGAATTTGAGGATCGTAATTCGACTTTTGATATAGACAAAACGCAAACCAATAATTACAACAATATCATAGTGAAGACCACAACTGTAAAAAGCATCAGTACTCCTACAAATGATGATTGTGTCTCTAAGGAAACGACTAAAAAATCGACATCAAAATTAATTTTTAATGGAAAAGAATATAAATAAATATGACGTTCTCGAAAAATTCTATTATTTTGAAAATGAATATTGTGAACCTCAATTAACCGATGTTGATAAACCTGAAATAAAGGCTTTGACTGATGATTATTGTGCTGCGCTTTGGAGTGAATATGTTTCGGAAAATAAAAGACATTTGATGCTTATCAATCATCCTGAAGAATTGAAAATAAAAAATGAGATTAAAAAGGAATATAACTGGCAAAACGATTGGAATGAATCTAATATTGACGCATTCGACAAAAATGTAAAAAATCTTCTGGATTGGAAAGATGATGATTCGGTTATCTTTTTTTGGAACAAAACTTCGGGAATAGAATCTAAATGGGCTTTGATTTGCAAATACTGGATTTCGTTTTTATATGAAGATGAAGCCAATATTATTATTAATCCTAAAAGCAGGAAAGCCATTATTTTAAGCACAAACGGAAACTTATCTATTGCTGATCGTTTATAAATGAACCTTTTATGGATATTAAAAGCTTGGTACCAAAAGATAAATTTGATCTTGAAACTGTTGAAGAACTAAAACAGCATTCTTTTGAAGATATCGAACCTATTATTCCGGATTTATTAGAATGGCTGCAAGATATGAACTGGCCAGTTAGTCAACCCATTGCTGCATTTTTACTTCCGTTCTCTGAAAAAATTGCTCCTGAAATAGTAAAAATATTAAAAGGCAAAGACGAAATGTGGAAGTATTGGATTCTTGTAGCTTTTGGCAAAATCATCAAAAATAAACGGGTCGTTCAGGAGATTACTCGAATTGCTGAAAATCCAACGCAGGATGAAATAGATCATGAACTTAATGTGATTGCAAACGAAATAAATCAATAATTAATTTGGAAACTATATCGAATCGAATCCTTTTTTTTTAAAAGGTTCAATTTGATGAGACATGAATTATAAATTCATAAATTTACTATTAGATGTAATGATTATCAATCTCTTAAAGTAAATACTATGAAAACTAAAAAAATATGGGCCAACTTAGGCGTAGAAGATTTGGCAAGAACTACCAAATTTTATAGCGAATTAGGCTTTCAGCCTAATGGTACTAATGATATGCTGACAAGTTTTACGTTTGGACAAGACAATTTTATCATTCATTTTTTTACAAAAGAAAGATTTAAATGGGCGATTAATGATGAAGCATCTGACTTAAAACTTGGAAATGAAATCATATTTTCTCTCTCGGCCGAAAGTGTAGATGAAGTACATCAATGGTTACTCGCGGTTAAAAATGCGGGAGGAAGAGTTTTTGCAGAGCCACAAAGTTTTGAAAAAGGATATTTCTTTGGATTTGCTGATCCTGATGGTCACAAATTTAATGTTTTGTACTGGCCGGAATAAAATAACATATTCCTTAATATTAGACGCACTGCTGTGCCTCTCTACGGTTTACTTCTTATGAAAAAATAAATTTCTAATCTAACATTCTCTAAAAATTTATTGTAAAAAAATGCGTAGATATCATCTTGACTTTGCGCTTTTTTTATTTTGATTTAATTTTTTGGTTCTAAAACACTCTATTTTGTAAACTTGTAAATGAATAAATTATACTTTATTTTTTGAAAGATTGATTTATTCCTCATCATTTAATTTGAGATACGAAAACCATTTATCTTCCATAGACTTCTCTATATCAATATCGTGATAATTTGCGAATAATAAAATCTGTCCCAGAATGTCAGCCACTTCATGCGAAATATTTTGCTTTAATTCTGCTTGTGTTAGATTTCTTTTCCTTCCTCTAAGCGTGTAGGAAAGATAATTCTGTGTCAATTCTCCAACTTCTTCATGTAATTTTAAAATATACCAATCTGCATCTCTTTTAATATCACAGTTTTTTTCATACTGATCAGATACCATTACCACTTTTTTTGTTATTGTTTTTAAATCCATTAGATTTTGTTTGTTTTAAATTATTTAAATGATTGCCCGTTGATCTCTTTTTATTGCTCTTAAAAACGAAATAACAAAGTTATCAAAGATAAGAATTCAATCTGTTTTTTGTAAAAAATTATTTACAATAAAGTGTTTTTTTACAAAATGTTTTTCATCCCTATTTGTCCTAATTAAAACAGTCTTTACTCGCAAAAACATTATAGTTCATCTTATAAAAAACTAAATTTCTAATCTAGCCCCGATAGAGCCGATATCCTCGTATCCCGATGGCTATCGGGAGAAGAGATAAAGGTGAAAGCGGGACGACTTATTCTTGTGGAAACAGAAATTTCTGCTCCTGAAATTTAAAATTTACATTATCTTAATTCATCTAAAAACTGATATATTTACAGCTTCAAAATCAATTGGTCTTTTAGGATGAAAAAAATTACTTTACTGTTTTCTATATTATTTTTAGCACTTTCGTCATGTGGTGTAAAAACCACCCAATCGTTGCTAAGCGATGGAAATTATGATGCTGCAATAGACCGCGCCGTAGAGGCATTGAGAACCAAAAAAGATTCGAAAGGAAAACAAGATTATGTGTTTTTGCTCGAAGAGGCTTTTGCAAAAGCAAAGGAAAGGGATTTGCGAAATCTTGATTTGATGATAAAAGAAGCTACTCCGGCCAATGCAGAAAGAGTTTACAATACGTATTTGCAATTGAATAATCGTCAGGAAAAAATTAGGCCTTTATTGCCATTGCCATTATTAAAGCAGGGAAAAAATGCTTCGTTTGTATTTGATAATTATTCAGATCAGATTGTGAGCAGTAAAATTGCGCTTTCTAAGTACTTATATGAGAATGCTTCGGCACTTTTAAAATCAAAAAACAAACTGGATTTTAGAAAAGCATATGATGATTTTTTCTATTTGGAAAGTCTGAGTCCAAATTATAAAAACACCAGAAAATTGATGGAGGATGCACAGTTTAAAGGAACTGATTTTGTGGATGTTTATGCCAAAAATGAAACCAATATGGTGATTCCGAAGGTGCTTCAGGATGATTTACTGGATTTTAAAACCTACGGATTAAATGATAAGTGGACAGTTTATCATAACCTGAGACAAAAAAATGTTACGTACGATTATAGTTTGGTGATCAATTTTAGACAAATTAATATTTCGCCGGAACAAATTAAGGAGAAAGAATTTATTAAAGAAAGACAGGTAAAAGATGGTGTAAAAACACTATTGGACAGCAGAGGAAGACCTGTAAAAGATAGTTTGGGCAAGGAAATAAAAGTAGATAACTACAGAACGCTTCGTGCGAATGTGTATGAATTCAGACAATTTAAATCCTGTCAGGTAACAGCTCAAATAGATTATGTTGATGTAAAAACAAATCAGTTATTACAATCATTTCCGATAACAAGCGAATTTATTTTTGAGAATATTTATTCTACTTATAAAGGAGACAGAAGCGCTTGCGAGGAGAATTATATGTCGTATTTTAATAAACGCGCGGTGCCTTTCCCTAATAATGAACAAATGGTTTTTGATACGGGAGAAGATTTAAAAGCGAGACTTAAAAATATAATTGTCAGTAATAAAATTAGGGGATAAAATTACATTATCCGGTGTTCCAGCATGGATTTTAAAATATTTTCGGCATGCTAAAAAATAAAAAAAGAACCTTAGTTATGAAAAAAATAAAACTGATTGTTTTAACCCTCCTGGTCTTTTCTTTGAGTAGCTGTTTTTCAGAATCAAAACCAAAACAAGTCGTTCCTTCACCAGAAGTTGTGGATGAATTTTATGATGCTGTTTTTACAAATAATACTCAAAAAGCACTAAAAATGATTGGCACAAAATTCCCTGCCAATTATGAACCAAAGAATAAAATTGCGCCTCTGCAGGCTGCCATCTGGCAAAATAATCTCGCGGTGGTTAAGGCTCTTGTAGAAGGCGGAGCAGTAATTAACAAACCTAAAAGCGACGAATCGTATGTTGAAACTGCGGCTGATAAAGGCACTTTGGAAATCTTGAAATATCTAATAGAAAAAGGAGGAAATATAAACAACTCTGATGCTTTCAACACTGCTGGTTTTGGTAATTTTTACGACTGTGCAAAACTGCTTTTATTAAAAGGTGCCAATCAGGAAAAAGGAGATATTCGAGGGAAATTTCATGTATTTGAAGAAGCTGTAAGAAGGTCTGATTATGAGGTTTTGAATGCTTTAAAATTCAATAAAGGCGATATAGATTATCATAATTACGACGGAGAAACGACATTGATAATTGCTGTAAAAAAGAATAATCCGGAGATGGTGAAATACCTTTTGAAAAAAGGTGCCGATAAAAACAAACCTGAAACTTTTGATGCCGGAGATGATATTTCGTACGGAGAAAAGCCAATTCAAATTGCTGCAAAAATGAAATTTACAGAGATTGTTAAAGAGTTGAAATAAGTTTTTAAAAATATTATGCTATTCAAAAAAGAAGCAAATTATGAAAATTAAAATTCTGGTTATTATTACGCTTCTTTTCATTTCGTGCAAGAAAGAAGAGAAACAACAAACAGAAATAAAAACTGTAAAAACCGACAGTATAAAAAAGCAAGTTGAAAATACAAACAATGCCGACACCATCGTTATTTCGACAAAGCATAAAGTAAATAAAATTGTTTGTGATCTTGACGGAGATCATATCAATGAAACTGTCGAAATTGTACGAAGCACAAAAAGCGGAAAAAGCGGTTTGAGAATAACATTTGGCAACGGAAATAAAACGGATTATTTAGGGCTAAGAAATAATGTTTTGCAACAGGGTTTTGATGAAATTGACTGGGCAGGAATATTCGAAAAAGCACCTAAAAATGAGGTTTACTGGAACAATGTAAATGACGATGGCGAAATAATGGCCGATGAAGAAATCAAAGAAGAAGATAAGATAAAACTCCTGAATGACGGAATATTTATTCATGCCGAAGAAAGCTGCGGTGGTGGCGTAATTTATCTGAAAGACGGGAAATACGAATGGATTCAGCAGGAATAAATCATTTTTTTAAACACTTTTCTATGAAGAATATTGCCTTTTTATTCCTGTTAGCTATTACTTTTTCGAGCTGTAAATCAGATAAAAAAGATTCCCAAGAAGAATCTCAAACCTCAGCATTAACAGATGCTAAAGATTTTTCTTTAGTTGTAAATAAAATCGATTCTACTCAATTTCCTGCTTCTATAAAATACGAAGGTTTTATAAAAAATGCCGTTCGCTGGAAAGATAAATCCGGTGATAATATTGTCATTACAACCGAAACCGGAATCTACAGAAATGAAAAACTGAAACATGAATTTGAAGATGGTAGTGATGCTGAATTATATGCCTATCACTTTACACTTTCAAATAATGTAGCAACCCAAACCTGGAGAGTGAAGGATTTTATTGCTGATTGTCCCGTGGATATTACTGCTTCTTTTGTGAAAAATACTTTTAAAATCACCGACTTAAATAAAAACGGAATTGCCGAAGTATGGCTCATGTATAAAACCATTTGCCATGGTGATGTGAGTCCGTCTAACATGAAAATAATCATGTACGAAGGAAATAATAAATATGCCATGCGCGGAGAAAATAAAGTTCAGGTTGGAAGCGATGTAAATGATAAAGCATCTTTTATTGGCGGCGAATATAAATTGGATGCCAACTTTAAAAATGGATCAAAAATATTCAAACAATATGCTCAAAATTTGTGGAAAGAAAATCTCATGGAAAAATGGGATAACTAAATATATTGGGTAAGTCCTGACACACAAAATCCGAATCATTACTTGATTTTTCATTCGATTATTATAAAATTTCAATACCATTAAAGACGCAGCATTGCGTCTTTTTTTTGTTTGGACCAGTCTGTTTCAAAAAAAACAAAAAAATATCACTCAAAACCAATACATTATGTATATTTGCAACTGATTGGTTGCTAATTAAAATACATCAAAAAATGAAACGAGATATTTTTCAGGCTATTGCTGACCCAACCCGCAGGGCTATTTTAGTATTGGTGGCTACAAATGCACTGACACCCAATGCGATTGCAGAGCAATTTAATACCACAAGACAAGCCGTTTCTAAACACATCAAAATCCTTAATGAATGCGACTTATTAGCCGAGAAAAAAATAGGCCGTGAGATATATTATCAACTCAAAATTGACAAAATGAAAGAAGTTGACAAATGGATGGAACAGTTTAAAGCAATTTGGGAAAATCGTTTCAGTCAGCTCGATCAGGTATTAATGAATCTAAAATCTAAAGAAAATGAAATCTAATCTTTTAATGAATTTTTCCGTGAACAAAGAGACTATCACGGTAAATATAAAACGGGAGTTCAATGCGTCGCTTGCCAATGTTTGGTCGGCCTGGACAGAAGCTGAAATTTTAGATCAATGGTGGGCTCCTGCCCCCTTTACATCTAAAACAAAACGTATGGATTTTACAGAAGGCGGACATAGATTGTACGCCATGGTTGGGCCTGAAAATCAGGAACGATGGGGTATTCTTGATTATAGTTCGATTTCTCCAAAAACGAATTTTAAATACGCTTCTACTTTTTGTGATTCTGAAGGTAATCCGGATTCAACTTTTGGAAGTTCTTATTGGAGTGTCAATTTCTCTGAGCAAGGAGATTCCGTAATTGTTGATATTGAAATCAAACGCGATAGCTTATCTGATTTAGAAAAAATAATCGAAATGGGCTTTAAAGAAGGCTTTACAAGTACTTTGCAGACTTTGGATAAAATCCTTGAAGCACAAAAGTAAACAGTGCAATAAGCCTGGTAAATAGTAATGAATTTAAAATCTTAAGAAAATGAAATCTAACTTATTAATGAATTTTACTGTAAACAAAGAAACCAGTACGGTAAATGTAAAACGTGAGTTCAATGCATCACTTGCCAACGTTTGGTCGGCTTGGACAGAAGCTGAAATTTTAGATCAATGGTGGGCTCCTGCCCCTTGGAAATCTAAAACAAAAAGAATGGAATTTAAAGAAGGCGGACAAAGACTTTACGCAATGGTTGGGCCTCAAGGCGAAGAACATTGGGCTTTGGCTGATTTTACTTCGATAACTCCAAAGACAAATTTTAAATATTTGGATGCTTTTTGCGATAGCGAAGGGAATCTAAACAATGATTTTCCACGTTCTGATTGGGATGTTAATTTTTCAGAACAAGGCGATACTACTTTTGTAGACATTGCTATTAAACACGAAAAACTATCCGATTTAGAGAAAATTATCGAAATGGGATTCAAAGAAGGTTTTACCATTGCTTTGGAAGGTTTAGACAAAGTTTTTGCTTCGAAAGCTTAATAGTTTTTTATATTTATGAAATCCCGTTTCGATTTGAAATGGGATTTTTTTATTCATGTTATTAAAGTTGTGTTTTGATTAAATCATTGTAAAATCAATCATTTTAGATAATGCTAAATTTAATTTGTATTTTCGTATAGCACAAATATTCTATCAAACTGCGAGGCTCGCAAACTGCAAAATATTTACCCTTTGAAAAAATAATATGATCAACATACAAACGCTTTATCAAAAAGCAATAAAATTTGCCGCAAAAAAACATGCAGATATCAATCAATTAATTCCGGGAACAAACTTACCATACGTTGTTCATCTAAGCAATGTAGCGATGGAAATATTGGTTGCTTCACAAAACACAAAAGAGTTCAATGCTGAGTTTGCTGTTCAGGTGGCTTTACTTCATGATATTTTAGAAGATACAAATACCACATTTGATGAACTTTCTCAAGAATTTAGTCCCGAAATTGCTCAAGCTGTTTTAGCATTGACAAAGAATGCAGAAATCCCAAAAGAAAGCAGAATGACCGACAGCTTAGATCGTATCAAACAACTACCAAAAGAAGTTTGGGCTGTAAAACTGGCAGACAGAATAACAAATCTACAAACTCCACCTCAACTTTGGGGCATAGAAAAAATTAGTGCATATCAAAAAGAAGCGATTCAGATAGCTGATGCTTTAAAAGGAAGTAATGATTTTTTAGAAAAAAGACTTCAGGAAAAAATTGTCGATTATTTAGAATACTGCGTTACCTCTCATAACCAAAATTAGATAACCAATAATAAAAGCATTAGAAAGAAGTTGTTACTTGCTTAAAAAATACGTTAAGTGTATTATGAGAAATCATACTAGACATAAAATACCATAAAATGAATAAAATTATTGCCCTTGCTTTTCTCCTTTTTACCTCAACAATTTCCTTTAGTCAAACGAGTAAATCTAAATCAACAGATACCAGTAAACCTTTTGTGTTAGGTGTCATAGACGAAATACAATCGAAAGAACTGGGCGAAAAAAGAATCCTGAACATTTATCTTCCTGAAGGTTATAAACCAGAAGATGCTACAAAATATCCTGTAATTTATTTATTAGACGGTTCGGCAGATGAAGACTTTATTCATATTGCTGGTTTGGTACAATTTAATAGTTTTGAATGGGTCAATCAGGTTCCGAAATCAATTGTGGTGGGAATTGCAACGGTTGACAGAAGAAGAGATTTTACTTTCCCGACAACTATAGAAAAAGATCAAAAACGTTTTGCAACTTCCGGACATTCAGATAAATTTATTGCTTTTATCGAAAAAGAATTACAGCCATTTATTGATAAAAAATACAAAACAACCGATTCAAAAACTATCATAGGACAATCTTTAGGCGGATTATTAGAAACTGAAATCTTATTAAAGAAACCATCTCTTTTTAATAAATACATTATTGTGAGCCCAAGTATTTGGTGGAATAATGGTTCTATTCTAAATCAGGATAGTGTTATTTTTCAGGAAAACTTTAATCAAAAAACTGAGATTTATGTCGCTGTTGGTAAAGAAGGCCTTACTCCTACCGAAATCCCGAGAGTGATGGAAATAGATGCTAATTTACTGACTGAAAAAATCAAGGCATCAAAAAGTAAAAATATAAAAGTTTATTTTGATTATTTCCCTCTTGAAAATCATGGCACTATTTTGCATCCCGCAGTTTCAAATTCTTTCAAATTCTTTTATCCAATAAAAGACAAAGAGTAAAAAAGTATTTTAAGATTTATCAAAAGATAAAATTTACAAGAATGAAAAGTATACAAGAAAACAAACTAGACAATCCTGTTTGGAATTCATTGTCAGAAGTGCACTCAGCATTTGCTATTGATCATAACGGAACTAAATTTTACAATCCGGATTATTGTCCTTTTGGAGGTTTTATAAATTCCGAAAGTACGTTAGAGGCAGCTAATCAATATTCAGTAATAGCAGAGAATTTCTTTATTGTTGGAGAAGAGCCTGAAATATCGAATTCATTACAAATTGTAAAAGAATTAGTTTGCCTGCAAATGATTGTTTACAACAAAATCGAACTATCAATAACGGATAAAATTGTAAAACTTACTGAAGAACATAATGAAGAATTGGTTCAGTTGGTCAATTTAGTTCAGCCCGGATATTTTAAAAACAAAACAGCTGCATTAGGTAATTATTACGGGATTTTTAAAGAAAATCAATTGGTTGCTATAACAGGTGAGCGCATGAAAATGAATGATTTTACAGAAGTCAGCGCTATTATTACCCATCCTGACCATACCGGAAAAGGCTATGCCAAACAATTAATTGCCCATTGTGTGAATAGCATTTTTAGCGAAAATAAAACTCCTTATTTGCATGTAGTAGAAAGTAATATTGGAGCAATTGGGCTATATGAAAAACTAGGTTTTGTAACCAGAAGAAAAATGCGTTTTTGGAATATTTCTAAGAATCAGTAGAGTTATAGATTCAATAAAAAAAGGAGCAGAAATTTGTTGTAGATTTCTGCTCCTTTTTTTAGTTTACCCATTGGTATAAGTGTGAACACTTTGTGCCGAAGATGGCATATAATTCACCCCAAACCAACAAAGCAACAATACTACAAACGCCAGCGCCAAAGTTATCAAAACTGGTTTAACACTATCCGGATAACGGTAATGCATATGTATATAAATTAAATACCCTAACCAGGTAAGCATTGCCCAGGTTTCTTTTGGATCCCAGGTCCAATAATGTCCCCAGGCTTCTTTTGCCCACAAAGCTCCAAACAATAAACCTAACGAAAGAAAACCAAAACCTACATAAACTAAATTATTGGCCAACTGAAGGATGTTGCTTTTATACTTGCCTCTGTAATATTCGAATAATCCGTAACATGCCACAATTGACGAGGCAGCGAGTAAAGCATACGAAAATATATACACCAAAACATGTGGTACAAACCAAACACTTTGCAAAGCCGGCATCAATGCTTTATTGTAAGTATCCGGATTAAAATAATTAATACCTAAAAACACCGTGGCCATCACCAAACTATAATTTAGCAACCATTTATATTGCCATCTTATATAGGTTATTATTCCAATAACAGGTAAAAACACAGCATACCAAAGCCTGGTTTCTCCAAGGGTTCGCATTGGCGGACGTCCCAGATTTTGCCATAAATTAAACGTAAAAACAATCATCGACACACCTCCCAACGCTGCAAAGAGCAGAATAGACAACATTTTATTACGCTTAATTTTTATAACCTGAAAAAGCATACAAATTAGCCAGCAAATAATGGCTAAAAATGCATAATGAGAAAAATAGATCCAGTAATTCATCAAAAAAATCTTTATTTATATATAATTCAAACTTAATTTATCTCGTAACGGAGTTAAATCACAGTTCCTCTTCCTTTAAATATCAAATAAGCCGCTCCAATAATCATCATAAAAATACCAGAATAGACAACGGGTAACCAAGGATCACGAACCAATTCTACAACACTTAATTTAGACCATTTTCCAAACTTTTCGTCATAACTTAACTGGTATACTTTCCATCCTCCAACTTTATAAGGCTTATTGACTTCGATTACAGTTTTGTCGTTTTTTCCATCTTTCACATATACATTTACATGCGAACTGTATTTTTTTGCTTCAGGCTGCAACATTACAATAGCTTCTTTATCATTCAATTGCAAATAAGAGTATTCGGTTGCAAAACTTCCGCAACTAATCCATGCAGTAGTGTCTATTGTTGCAGACTTTACTTCGACCAGAGCTGCAGGCGTTGCGCCTTCTTCATTGACAGGAAAATAACCATTTCCTGTAAACTTGCTATCTTCGATATAATTAACAATCTTGATTTTATAACCTTTATAATCATAACTGTCGCCTTTGCTAATCATTCGCAACGCGTTGACTCCTTTTGTTTCAATACTATTATTAGTAATGTCGGCTAATGCTAGTTTTGGAGTAAAGGTTTCCATATCAAAACTGGTAAGTTCAAAAGCAATTGGCATTGGTACCATTACACCTTCTTCATTTTCAGCGCCCCAAACCAATTGATTTTCATACAATTTCATTGTGTATCGCTGTAGATCTCCGCTTCCCAGAATACCTGCCGTCATTGCGATAAAAAGTCCTAAGTGGTTTAGTATAAATCCCCAGTTTTTCCATTGCCAAGGCGTCATTCTATTTAGAGTTGCAAGACCAAGCGTAGTAAGAAAATACAATTGTGCGATTATAAATGGCCAGCTCGTTAGTACAAAAGAAAAACCAAATAAATCCGGCTTAACACCTTCAACAAAATTTTGTTGCGGAAGTGTTCCCATAATAATGGCCTGAATTAATACTAAAACAATAGCACTTACAGATGCAGGAACAGATCTTAGCCATTTTACCCAGGGATGTGTTCTGCTCGTAAAATGCAGTAAAAGCAGCATCACTATAAACAAACCGCCAATGATATAATTTACCGGCGCACTTACCGCTTTTATACTTGTTCTTGTAGTAATCTGTAATAAGTATCCCGTTATCAGTAATCCGGCAGCAATTATAAATGATTCTTTATAATCCCACGGAAATTGCCAAAGCTTCTTTTTAGCAACCTTCTGATTTTCTAAATTAACTATTCTCATTCTTATTTTGAATTTGAAACATTTAACTTGAAAAGGGTTTCATACAATTTATCAAAACTTGTATGAACCCTCTCCAATATATTTTATATTTATTTGCTGACTACAGCAATTACTTTTTCTTTGCCTGCTCCAGCCATTGTGGCAAAAGTGTTTTCTTGAATTCGGCTTTATTCGCTCTTTCTTTAGCCATATCCAGACCAATAAACTGCTGTGCTTTTGCTTTGGTCGAAATATCAGGATATTGTATTGGTCCTGTTTGTCCTAAAGAAACTAATACTTTACCCAAAGCAATTCTTGCCTCTGCTGCTTTGTTCAAACCGTTGGTAATTACTCTGGCAGTTTCTAACGGAGCGTGGAATGATCCTCCGTGTGATGCTGCAGTAAAATCCCAACGCCATTGAGACTGACGAATTAGTTGTAAAATATTTTTCATCTGAGCTTCTGTTGCTCCTTTATCCCAGGCTAATTTTGCTTCGATATGTGCTTTTACCAATTGATCTTCAAGCTCAATACGTATTTGATAAATTTTATCCTGACGCTCGGTTACGTTTGCTACCAATGTTTTTTCTTCTTCACGGTGACAAACCTGACAAGAATTTGCTACGTTATTAAGAGGCGATTGTATTTTGTGATCTGTAAATTTCTGTCCGCCTTCGCTTTTGTATGGCATATGACAATCTGCACAAGAAACACCTCTTTGTCCGTGAATACCCATTTGATGAATTTCGTAATCAGGGTGTTGTGCTTTAAGGATAGGAGCTTTACTCAAGGCATGCGTAAAGTCTGAAAACTCAATACCGTCATAGTATTTTTCCATATCTTCTACAGCCATACCATTTTTCCAAGGGAATTTTACTTTAGCAGCACCTTCTACAGATTTTTTATCAAAGTAATACTCAACGTGACATTGTGCACAAACTAATGAACGCATTTCGTTGTGAGTCGCTTTTGTAATATCTTTCCCTTGTTCTTTAAATGCTTCAATTAACGCAGGACGTGTAATTTTCAGGTTCATGGTTTTAGAATCGTGACAATCTGCACATCCAATAGGGTTTACAATTTCTGGCCCAAGGGCAGCCCAAGTTTGTTTGTAAAACTCATCGATACCTAATTTATCCATCATACGTGGTACGTCTGGTGATTTACATACCCAACAGCTGGCAGGTTGTGGTCCGTCCTGAGGTCCTTTTGGAGCTCCTGTTCTTAAAGTATTGTAAATATCTTCAAGCGCATAAAAATGCCCTCTTCCCTGATTGTAATCTTTAGAGAAAGCATATCCTGCCCAAAGCACCACCATACGCGGATCTTCATGCAACATATCTTTCATTTTTCCTCCTCCGTACTTACTTGCGAAAGTTGTATCGGCTGTTTCGTAATACGTTTGAAATTCACGAGGATAATTGGCTCCCCAAACTTCATTTTTAGATTCAAATTCGCCAACAGGAGCTAATACTTTGTTTACAAATAAAGCTTCTGTACGGCGTTCCATTACACTATTTACCAGTAATCCCAGCATAAACACAACCAGCATTGTAACGCCAAACATTACCCATCCTAACCATGGTTTGCGTTTTATAGTTTCTTTTAGTGGTGCCATAATTATATCTGTATTTAATTAATTGTTTTGTTTGATTTTTATTTAGTTTGTTTTGTTTCTTTCTTTTTTTCTGTTGCCGTGCTATCAGTTTGTTTTTGCAGCCATTCCGGAATTGGAGATTCTAATAAAGGAACTCTTGCATTGGGTACCGATGAAAGGCTATTTACTTTTCCGTGCGGAACTTCGCGGTGACAATCCCAACATAATTTTCCTTCGCCATGACTTTTGCTTTCAAGTGTAACTCCTGTTGTCTTTACATTGGCATTAAGATCTCCGTGACAACGCTGACAGTTTTTTTGAACGACATCTGTTCCTGCTTCCTTAATATGAATAACTTGTGGTTCTGCACGCCATGTAAATACTGTTGCGTGGTAGATACCATCTTTAGCTTTAAAAAAATATTTATTAAAAACATTGTTATGAGGTACATGGCAATCATTACAAGTGGTCACACGTCCGTGCGAACTATGTTGCCAGGTGGCATAAAAAGGAGTCATTACATGGCAGTTTACACATGTTTTAGGATCATCTGAGAGATAGGATACTGCATTAGATACATATAATAAATAAGCAAATAATCCTGTTCCTACTCCAACTGCCACTATAACAAAGGGTACCCATTTACGTGGAGGCAATAAATAATTTAAAATCTTAATCATAATAATTTCCCTTAATTTTACGATCAAAATTACATGAGGAATTCCTACAATTAAATGATATTTATCAGATTATGAGGTTCGTGTTAAAAAAAGTATAAATAAGGCATATTCATCCGGATATCAAACTTGGATTTAATAATTGGAAAACATAAATTTCAAATAGAAAACTCACTTAACTTACACGTACAAAACAGATTAATTAGTAATTTTATATTTCAACTCTAATTATTTCAACAATGAAAAAAATATTTTTAATTCTTATCACTATAATAGGATTCTCTGTAAATGCCCAAACTTCAAAAGAACTTATAGGAAAATGGCAATTGGTAAAATGGACGAAAAAGGGAAAAGAAAAAAACATTCAGGAGTATTATAAAACAGATCAGGTGTATCAGGTTTTTAAAGAAAATGGAGATTTTGAAAGTTTGGTTGGTGATGAATCTCACAAAGCAAAGTGGAAACTATCAAAGGATAATTCTGAACTTACCATCATTGCCGTTTTGATGCCTGTAAAATTCTCGGTTGATTATTTTGATACTAATAAACGTATCATTACAACGCCACAGATAGGAACCTTTGAATATAAAAAGGTTAGCGAATAGACGATTAACTCTTATTAGTTTTAGACATGACATTAAACAAACAAACTGTAAACGAATACATGGCCGCTTTTAGAGTAAGTGATCATGAAAAAATACTTGCCTGCCTTACTGAAGATGTTATTTGGGAAATGCCTGGTATTTATCAGCATGTTGGTAAAGAAGCATTTGACAAAGAAATTGAGAATGATAATTTTGTTGGAAGTCCTACTATTCAGATTATAAAATTGATAGAGGAAAATGATATTGTCATTGCAGAAGGTGCCGTGCAAGGAAACATGAAAAACGGAAATATGCTGGATGCTGTTTTTTGTGACGTTTTTGAAATGGAAAAAGGAAAAATAAAAAAGTTGACTTCGTATTTGATGTCGAGAAATGCAAGTTTAAAATTTGAGTGAGATTTTTAAGGGAAATCCTGATAGTTATCGGAGCAAAGTTTTTATAATAGATTATGCTGACAAAACGCAGAGTTCGCAAAGCTGCGGAAGAAATGGCACACAGATTGGCACAGATTTAAACTGATTATCGCAGTTTTTTTTATTTAGTTATTAATTATATTTCTTTTTTAATGCTGATTTATGGTTTTCTAGTAAATGACAAAACCTCTCGCCTAGCCCCGATGGAAGCGATATCCTTTTTCTGGCTCCTTTAGACAGAAAAAGATATAGTGTACAGCGGGACTGGAGGTTCTTATGAAAATTGATTTTTCTGCTACTAAAATTTAAATTCCAAATTTTAAATTCCAAGTTTCAAAATCTGAAATCTAAAATCTAAAATATTATCCCAGCCACCCTTCTCTATCGAGGCTTCGGTATTGAATGGCTTCGGAGATGTGCTGCGAAACTACGGTTGGTGCGTTATCTAAATCGGCAATTGTACGGGCAACTTTTAGAATTCTGTCGTAGGCTCGCGCAGAAAGATTCAGACGTTCCATGGCGGTTTTTAGTAGTTCTTTTGATTGCTCGTCGAGGGCACAATATTCGCGGATTAATTTACTACTCATTTGTGCATTATAATGTATGTTTTCCAGCGCTTCGAATCGCTTGGTTTGAATTTCGCGCGCTGCTGTAACTCTTTTTCTGATTTCGACGCTGCTTTCGGCTTTTCGATCATCGGCTAATTTCTCGAAAGGAACCGGCGTAACTTCGATATGAATGTCGATTCTGTCCAATAAAGGTCCGGAAATCTTGCTGAGGTACCGCTGCATTTCGTGCGGCGACGAAGTATTGGGCATACTTGGATCGTTGAAAAAACCACTCGGACTTGGGTTCATACTCGCCACTAACATAAAAGATGACGGATAAGTTACGGTGAATTTAGCGCGTGAAATGGTTACTTCGCGATCTTCGAGCGGTTGGCGCATGACTTCCAAAACATCTCGTTTGAATTCCGGCAATTCGTCCAGAAACAAAACGCCATTGTGTGCCATCGAGATTTCGCCCGGCTGCGGATAACTTCCTCCGCCTACAAGTGCTACATTCGAAATGGTATGATGCGGACTACGAAATGGCCGCTGATTCATTAGTCCAACTTCTTTTAATTTTCCGGCAACGCTATGAATTTTAGTAGTTTCTAATGCTTCGCGCAATGTCATTGGCGGTAAAATACTGGGTACGCGTTTGGCAAGCATCGTTTTTCCTGCTCCGGGCGGACCTATTAAAATAATATTATGACCTCCGGCTGCCGCAATTTCCATACAGCGTTTTATACTTTCCTGCCCGCGAACGTCTGAGAAATCGTGTTCAGGAAAATCTAAAGTTTTATAAAATTCGGCTCTTGTATCGATTACTGTTGGTTTAAGCGTGTCTTTCCCTGCAAAGAAATCAATTACTTCCTGCAAATTCGAAACTCCGTAAACATCTAATCCTGCTACAATTGCGGCTTCTTTTACGTTTTGAATGGGAAGAAAAAATCCTTTATAACCTTCTTCCTTGGCTTTTATGGCAATGGGCAAAGCTCCTCGAATGGGCTGTAAACTTCCGTCGAGAGAAAGTTCGCCCATAATAATATAGTCGTCGATTGCGGGTGCTTTTATCTGATCTGAACCTACTAAAATTCCCATTGCAAGAGGTAAATCGTATGCAGAACCTTCTTTTCGAAGATCAGCGGGCGCCATATTTATCGTAATTCTTTTTCCTGGCAGGCTTAATCCGTTGTTTTTTAAGGCAGCCGCAATTCGGAAACTGCTTTCTTTTATGGCACTATCTGGCAATCCAACTAAATGATAACCAATACCTTTGTCCATATGTACCTCGATTGTAATCGTAGTAGCTTCTACTCCAAAAACGGCACTTCCGTAAACTTTTACTAACATAAAATCTTTTTCATTAATTGGTTTTAAAACTAATGAAAATAATTTATTTAACAATTAAAATAGTACAAATAAATAATTTCGTTGTTTAATGAGAATAAGACTTAAGAGTCTCATAAGCCAGAAAAACTAGATTTTATTGCCATAAAACCAGTATTTATGCCTATCTTGCGAAAATATCATCGATTTCTCGTGATAATTTCGATTTCTAATTCTGGAAATCTTCTGCAATTGATTTTGCATCTTATATAAGCTGAAAATTTACTATCAGCACAAATAATCTAAAATTTAAAAAATGGAATTTAAATTAATTAATCCAATTTCTGGAGACGACGCGACCTATACTCAAAAAATAATTGCCACTTTTTTACATACTCATTTAGAACAATATGGCGACGAAATAGAAGATATTCTAAAAGCTATTGCTTATGCCATGAATCCTGATAAGGGTGGTAATATTGTTATTGGTTTAGAGGACCAAAAAATTGTTGGGGCTGTAGTTTTAAACAATACCGGAATGAAGGATTATATTCCTGAAAACATTTTGGTTTATATTGCCGTTGACAACTCTGAAAGAGGAAAAGGATATGGGAAAAAACTAATGGAAAAAGCGATTTCTGTAGTCGAAGGCAATATTGCATTACACGTAGAACCGGATAATCCTGCGAAAGTTCTATACGAGAAACTTGGGTTTACGAATAAGTATCTCGAAATGCGTTTAGTAAAATAATCGCAAATTCATTAATTCAATAAAAAACAAAGCCTAATGGCATTCATAAAATTATACCGAAAGAAGCTAAAAGAGAACTACAATTTCCTAAATTCAATTTTTGAATCTAAAAATATTCAATGGGGAGTTGTGTCAAAACTTTTATGTGGAAACAAATTGTACTTAAAAGAAATTATCTCATTGGGGGCTAAAGAAATACATGATTCAAGAGTTAGTAATCTAAAGAAAATTAAATCTCTCGATCCTATTATACAGACTGTATATATAAAACCGCCCGCTAAACGCAGTATCGCTAACATTGTAAGATATGCTGATGTAAGTTTTAATACTGAATTTTATACGATTCAACTCCTTTCAGAAGAAGCCCAAAAACAAAATAAGGTTCATAAAATCATTATTATGATCGAAATGGGAGATTTGCGGGAAGGTGTTATGGGCGAAGATTTAATCGAATTTTACGGCAAAATTATTAGTATGCCCAACATAGAAATTCGTGGAATTGGCACGAATTTAAATTGCCTTAGCGGTGTAATGCCAACGCAGGATAAACTGATACAATTGAGTTTGTACAAACAACTTATTGAGGCTAAATTCAATATTACAATTCCGTGGGTTTCCGGCGGGACTTCGGTTGCTATTCCTTTACTTTTAAAAAATGCCAGACCAATGGCTGTGAATCATTTTAGAATTGGCGAAGCACTATTTTTTGGAAAGGATTTATTTACCGGAGAAACGATCAAAGGTATGCACAATGATGTTTTTAAACTTTTTGCTGAAATTATCGAAATAACCGAAAAACCAGATGTTCCGACAGGAGAACTAGGCGAAAATGTGGCTGGAAATAGTTTTTCTATGCAGGATATCGAGAGCTTTGGGGGAACTTCATTACGTGCTATTTTAGATGTTGGATTACTGGACATGCAGCCTCAATATTTAGAAGCCGTAGATAAAGAAATTACGATTGTAGATGCCAGTTCTGATATGTTGGTAATTGATATTTCGCATTCTGCACAAAAATACAAAGTGGGCGATTTAATCTCTTTTAATATTAAATACATGGGTGCTTTGTACTTGCTGAATTCCAATTATATTGATAAAAATATAGAGTAAAAGAAAATCTGTATTTTAATTGAAAATTATCTTTATAAAAAATCATAGATTTATAATCGTGAAAAGAGCGTGCCTGAAGCCATTTATTCCAATTTTTTTACATTTAAAATAAGAATTAAAAAAGAAATGACTGAAATTCAAAAAATAAAAAACAGCCTTGCAAAAAAAGCAACCGGGTTTACGGCAGGCGGTTTTAAACCAACAAACTCAATTTCTGAAAGCTGGATTGGAAGAGTTTATTTATATCACGAAAATGAAGAAATTCCTTTGGATAATGATGGTGAATTGATGCTTCCACTTTTTCAATTATGCTTAAATCAACTGCCTTTTGTTCCTGAGATTTTAGAAGAAACTAAAATTATTACTGTTTTCATTTCTAAAGAATTCCCAATGGACTTAACTCTTAATGGAAATAATTGGGTTTTGCGTGAATATAAAAGCGTAGATAATATTGTAGTTAAGGATTTAAAAAATAATGCTTCGTTTGTAAAGCCATTTCCTCTGTCAAATAAACTAATTGAAGAAGATTATCCGGTTTGGGAAGATCCTGAAATACCCGATGATATATCAGATCAAATCAATCAACTTGAATACTCAGGAATTATTGATTCTTATTACGATATTATCGAAAACAATTATAGCCATAAAATTGGCGGTTATGCAACATATTGTCAATCCGGAATTGATTTTGGAGAAGATTTTGAATTTGTTTTCCAAATTGCTTCTGATGAAAAAGCAAATTTAAATATTGTAGACAGCGGAAATATTTATTTAGCCAAAAATAGAAAGACCGAAGAATGGGTGTTTTATTGTGATTTTTATTAAAATAAATAATGTGTTCGATTAAGAAAAATTCTACCATATTACTTCAATAGAATTAACTCTTTTTTCCAATTCTTTATAAAGATTTTCTTTATATACTAATAGGTCTTGATATCCTCCACTTTTCTTAAAATCAACAGCACCACTTTTTTTAAATGACTTCTTTAAACTTTTTATTTTCATCTCATTAAAATCATAAGCAGCTTTTAAATCGGCGATACTTAAATCTTGCATTTTTGTAATTTTGAAACTCATTTTATTTATTTAAAATTTACTTGTAAATGTATTATTTATTATTCTGCAGAAATTTATTCTTTTTTGAATACAATCGGGTTAAGAAAACTCTAACCCAATTTTATTTTTAATATCCTCTACAATCTTACTCAAATCCAGACTATTCTGATGTGACCAAAGCTTACTTTCGATCTGGTTGTTTCTGATGCAATTATGACATTCGATTGCTTCATGTGTATAACCTATGCCTAAGTTTGGTAAGCTAAAAGTTTCTTCTATATTATTTTTAGAAACAGAATATCCATCAGCAATATACCACGGAGAATTAAGCTGAATATGTCCCTGTGTTCCGCTTATTGTCGCTTTCATATCAGATTCTGAAATTATGGAAGCATGCAAAACTGATTGGGCGTTTTCGTACTGCAAAATCATTGAAGTCTGTAAATCGATTCCGTTTTTATGACAAATAGATTTTGCCATTATTTCTTTTGGAATTCCGAGTAATATATAGGAAAGAAATAACGGATATACGCCAATATCAAACAAAGCTCCTCCGCCAAGATTTTTATCAAAAAGCCGTCCTCCTTGTTTTTCATCTGCATAAAAAGCAAAATCTGCTTTTACATATTTTACATCGCCAATTATTCCCTGATTTACTTTTTCGAGAATTTCTTTTACAGACGGGATAAAACGCGTCCAGAATGCTTCCATAAAAAACTTATCATATTTTCTTGAAGCTTCAATCATTTGTAATGCATCTTTATAAGAAAGCGACATCGGCTTTTCGCATAAAACATGTTTACCATTTTCTAATGCTTTTATAGATAATTCGGCATGCGAATCGTGTGGCGTTGCAATGTAGATAATATCAACCTGATCGTCCTGAAAAAGTGCTTCATAAGAATCGTACGATTTTGTACAATTGTACTTTTTAGCAAACTCAATTGCTTTATTATGGTCTCTGGAAGCTACTGCAACTAATGCTGCATCTTGCACTAATAATAAATCAGCAGCAAACTGATTTGCAATATTTCCTAAGCCAATAATACCCCACTTTATTTTATTGTCGTTTTTCATATTCTGTTATAAGAGCTACTTATCAATGGTTTAATAAAATTGTTGTGTAAATAAAGAAAAAACATTTATAAAAATAAATCATAGATAACATATATTTCATATTTTTAGCAACAAATTTGCAAATTACCTATGAAAAAAGCCCTACTCCTACTCTTTTTGAGCGTTTTTTTAACAAAAACATACGCTCAGGATTATTTCCCTATTAATGAAAGTGTGCAAAACAAAAACAAAAATTACACTGTTTTTACCAATGCCACCATTTATGTTACTCCAACTCAAAAAATCGAAAAAGGAACTTTACTCGTTCAGGATGGTAAAGTTGTTGCAGTTGGCAATAGTGTTACCATTCCTAAAAACAGTATTTCGATCGATCTTGAAGGAAAAACAATTTATCCTTCGTTTATTGATATCTACACGAGTTTTGGAATTGAAAAACCAAAAAGCAATTTAGGCCGTTACCGCGATCCTATGTACGATACAAAGAGAGTGGGTTATTACTGGAACGAAAGCGTTAGACCAGAAATAAACACCTATGAGACTTTTAAATACGATCAGCCTAAAGCAGAAGAATTATTAAAAGCCGGTTTTGGAGTTGTTGGAACCCATATTCCTGATGGAATTGCTCAGGGAACCGGAATTTTGGTTGCACTGAATAATACTGAAAACAGTAAACAAATTATTGCCAACAAGATTACCAATCACCTTGCTTTTTCAAGAAGCGCTCTAACAAATCAGGCTTATCCAAGTTCATTAATGGGTATGATGGCTTTGTTGCGTCAAATGTATTTAGATCTGGATTGGTACAAAAAAGGAAATTCTGATACTAAAGATTTATCATTAGAAGCTTTGGCAAATAATGAAAAACTAGTTCAGATTTTTACAACAGAAGATAAATTAAACAGTTTGAGAGCGGCTAAAATTGCCAAAGAATTTGGTTTAAACTATATTCTAAAAGGAAGCGGAAATGAGTTTGAACGCATCGATGAAATCAAAAACACTAATGCTAAATTTATTATCCCAATAAGTTTTCCGGAAGCTTATGATGTTTCAAATCCGTATTTATCAAATCAAATCGAATTGACCGATATGCGTTTCTGGAATCAGGCACCGTCAAACCTAAAAGTATTATCTGATAATGGTGTTGTTTTTGCCCTGACGACAGACAAATTAAAAAAGACCGAAGACTTTAAACCTAATTTATTAAAAGCCATTAAATATGGTTTTGATAAAACAAAAGCTTTAGAAGCCCTGACAACAATTCCGGCAGCAATTCTTGGAAAAAGCAACGAAATTGGAAGTTTAAAAACCGGAAGTTATGCCAATTTTGTGATTACTTCAGGTGAAATATTCGACGAAAAAACGGTTTTATATGAAAACTGGGTTCAGGGAACTAAATATGTTGTAAACGATATTAACTCAAAAGACATTCGCGGCAACTACAATCTAACGGTTGGAAAAGACACTTACAAATGGAAGATTGAAGGAACTGCTAATGCTCCAAAATCTGAAATAACAACAACTAATAATAAAAAAGTAAACAGCACTTTTGCGGTTTCTAAAAATTGGATTTCCCTTTTGATTAAACCTGCAGATACGATTAAAGCTAACTTTACCCGTCTGACAGGATTTATAGAAAAACCGGAAAGTTTATCCGGAAAAGCCGTTTTTGCGAACGGAGACGAATTGGTTTGGACGGCTTTAAAAACAAGTGCATTTGTTGCTGTAAAAGATACTGTAAAACCAGAAAAACCAAATCCTGTTCTACCTGTAACTTACCCGAACGTGGCTTTTGGTGATGCTAAAAAACTAACGGCTCAAACTTTATTGTTTAAAAATGCTACAGTTTGGACAAACGAAAAAGAAGGTATTCTAACAGAAACTGATGTTTTAATTAAAAACGGAAAAATCGCTGCTGTTGGCAAAAATATTTCAGATGCAGCTGCTACTGTTATTGATGCTAAAGGCAAACATATCACCAGCGGAATCATCGATGAGCACTCGCATATCGCTATTTCTAAAGGTGTAAACGAAATGGGGCACAACTCTACTGCCGAAGTTACGATTCAGGATGTTGTGAATTCTGAAGATATTAATATTTACAGGGATCTTGCCGGAGGTGTTACTATTTCACAATTATTACACGGATCTGCAAACCCTATTGGCGGGCGTTCTGCAATTGTAAAATGGAAATGGGGATCTGCACCAGATGATATGTTATACAAAAACCAACCTAAGTTTATCAAATTTGCTTTGGGAGAAAACGTGAAACAAGCGAATTGGGGCATCGACAATCCAACCCGTTTTCCGCAGACCAGAATGGGTGTTGAACAAGTTTTTACCGATTATTTTCAACGTGCAAAAGAATATGACGAAAGCTGGAAAAAATTCAACGGCGGTTCGAAAAAAGGAAAAGCGCCAAGAGTTGATTTAGAATTACAGACTATTGCTGAAATCATCAATAAAGAACGTTTTATTACCTGTCATTCTTATGTAGAATCTGAGATTTTGATGTTGATGAATGTTACCGAGAAATTCAATTTTAGAGTAAATACTTTCACGCATATTCTTGAAGGTTATAAAGTGGCTGATAAAATGAAAGAACACGGCGTTGGAGCTTCGACTTTCTCTGACTGGTGGGCTTATAAATTCGAAGTAAATGATGCAATTCCGTTCAACGGGCCAATTATGCACAACGCAGGATTGGTTGTAGCTTATAACTCTGATGATGCCGAAATGTCAAGAAGACTGAATCAGGAAGCTGCAAAAGCAGTAAAATACGGAAACATTTCTGAGGAAGATGCCTGGAAATTTGTAACCCTGAATCCTGCCAAATTATTACATATTGATGATAAAGTAGGAAGTCTTAAAGTAGGTAAGGATGCCGATGTTGTATTATGGAGTGATAATCCTTTATCGATTTATGCTAAAGCCGAAAAAACAATTATTGATGGTGTAGTTTATTTTGATCTTGAAAAAGATGCCGAAAAACAATTGGCTATTACTAAAGAAAGAAGCTTGTTGATTGGGCAAATGCTACAAGAAAAAAACAAAGGAATGAGCACACAACAACCTACAAAGAAAGAAAAAACAGAATATCACTGTGATACTTTAGAACAATAATTAAGGTGTTATAAATTCGAAAAGATTAAAAAAAGACAATATGATACATAAAAACATATATATAATGCTGCTCGCAGTTTGTGCTTCGGTACAAATAAAAGCACAACAGATACCGGCACCAAAACAAACTAAATCGGTTTTAATTCTAAATGCCACTGCACATTTAGGTAACGGAACTGTTATTCAAAATAGTGCGATTGGTTTTAAAGACGGTAAAATCACCTTAGTAGCCGATGCTACAACCATAAGACTTGCTGCGAATGCCTACGATACTACTATAGATGCCCTCGGAAAACATGTGTATCCGGGATTTATTGTTCCTAACGCAACATTAGGTTTGGTAGAAATTGATGCTGTAAAATCATCAGACGATCAGGAAGAAATTGGTAGTTTTAACCCGAATGTGAGAAGTATTATTGCTTATAACTCAGAATCGAAAGTAGTAGAAACGGTGCGTCCAAATGGTATTTTAATTGCTCAGATTACACCTCGAGGAGGAAGAATTTCAGGAACTTCATCTGTAGTACAATTAGATGCCTGGAGCTGGCAAGATGCTATTTTAAAAGAGAATGACGGGATTCATCTTAATTTCCCATCCAACTTTAAAAGATCAGGATCATGGTTTGAACCCGGAATAATCGAGGCAAACAAAGATTACCCTAAACAGGTCGAAGAAATCGCTGCGTTTTTAATCAATTCAAAAGCCTACAATCAAGCGCCTGCAAAAGAAAGAAATGTAGTTCTGGAAGCTACAAAAGGGCTTTTTGACGGAACTCAAACACTTTACATTCACGCAGATGAAGAAAAACAAATTGTAGATGCCATACAATTAGCAGTTGACAATCAGATCAAAAAGATTGTTATTGTTGGAGGATTCGAAGCTTATAAATCGACTGATGTATTGCAAAAATACAATGTTGGTGTTTTCTTGAGAAGAGTTCACGATATGCCAACGAGTGACGACCAGGATGTAAATCTTCCGTACAAAATGGCTAAAATGCTTACTGATAAAGGTATTGTAGTAGGACTTGAAAATAGTGGTGATCACGAACGTATGAGTGTACGAAACCTTCCGTTCCTGGCAGGAACCTGCGCAGCTTTTGGTCTGGACAAAGAAAAAGCATTACAGCTTATTACTTCAAATACAGCAAAATTATTGGGTATCGATGCTACTTGCGGTACATTAGAAACCGGCAAAGATGCAACGTTATTTATCTCTGAAGGTGATGCCCTTGATATGAAAACAAATAAATTAACAACGGCTTTTATTCAGGGAAGATCAATTAATTTAGAAACTTTTCAAACCAAATTAAACGATAAATTCAAAGCAAAGTACAACCAGAAATAAGTAAATTCTTTTCTATAAAAAAAGGCATCATTTGAGCAATTCATTTGATGCCTTTTTTATTTAAAATTATCATCATTCTGATCAAATCTTTAAATAGTTTAACATAATTACTCTTAAATTTAAAACTATTCTTTCATTTTTCTGTTAACAAAAGCTTTTCAGAGGCAAATTTTGATGTTTCTCATTAATAAATTATAAATTTTAAGTTGATTTTAACAAATACACGCAAAATACAGGGGGTTAAATTCTAAAATTAACAAAAATTAAACATCTGACCCTATTTTTCATAGGGATGTCGATTGATTTTATACTTTTATAAAAAATTTAAAACTAAATAACTATGCGAAAAATTATTTTAAGTGTGATCCTTATCACTATTTTGGTACTAACCTTTATATCCAACTTTATCCTGTCTGATAATCCTATTCCGGCAGAGGCTGTAAAGTTTGACACAGGAGATACAGCTTGGATGATCGTAGCAACTGCATTTGTATTGCTTATGACACCAGGACTAGGATTTTTCTACGGAGGAATGGTAGGTAAGAAAAACGTTATCAGTACAATGCTTCAAAGTTTCATGGCAATGGTAATTGTTACTATTTTATGGGTTGTTGTTGCTTT
>Ga0247815_10000444_pt1 | contig 32340 bp, 32 predicted proteins | sample UWRJL194509B1_FD_181014 | JGI IMG/M metagenome (GOLD analysis project Ga0247815, IMG submission 181014) | Plant litter microbial communities from Arlington Agricultural Research Station in Wisconsin, United States - UWRJ-L194-509B-1 | ecosystem: Environmental > Terrestrial > Plant litter >...
CGAGTAGCAACATAGGCCGGTACACTCGGTTTGGCATGGACAAGTCTGTAACCGAGCCGCTTCCGGAGTGACCGAGGCACAGACCCTGGTTGTGGCCAGGCGGACGTTTGAGCCCACGTGGGAACCATTGGCTCGAGACGCGGAAAACGGTGGGACCACCGCGTTCGCTCCGCAAAAGCGTCGACAATGGCACCGCACAACTCCCAACAGTCTAGTCTCACACCAGCACGTGAAGAATCAGGGCCCTTTCTGTTGCCTACTTCTAGCTTTGTCCGCGTGCGCAGAGTGGCCGCGCGGCGCCTGTTTACGCCGGGCAAGCAAATTCGCCAGCACCGTTGAAAAATGTTTTCCACGTTTTCCCCACCTCTCGGTATGTCGAATCCGCCTCTTGGCCTGGGATCCCTCGCACTGTCTATAATTTCAGCTTGAAGAGTTCCCAGTGGGATGAGGCATGAGAAGGAATTGCAGCTGAATCAAGGTTCTTTTGGACCATATAGACTACGGTATAAGCGCCGGTGCTGGTGCATCAATCTCGGACCCCATGTTGGAACCCCATTGAATGGTGAACTTGGAGTGATTGCTGAGCCAAACGAGGCTCCGGGAGAGCCATGAGCAGCACGGCGTTCTCGCATGGGAAAAGTCTAAATTGAATGCAGCCTCGTGGGAACGTTTCACAAGACAGGAGGCGGGACCAAATGGCTGCGGTCATACCAGCACAACTAATATTCGAGGGAATGACCTGTAAATAAAGCACATTTGAGCGTGCGAGTGAATCATAGGCTGGAATAGAGATCATAGAAATATGCACGGAACTTGCCGTCGACGTGTTGGTCGCGGTATTGGGACGGCAGCGCAGCGCCAATCGAGCAAACATCAATCTTTCGAGACGGAACAGCTCGAGGATGCGATTGGACGGGTATGAAGAACAAGCGACCTTGAGAGCGCTCGATTAGTGTCATATTGCCCGACTACATGCCCAGCGAGGTTTTGCCTGCCGAAGTGACAATCTGTCATCGCAGAGTCCAAGGTGACAGAGATACGTGGTTTCAAATATCATGTAGCTGATTTGAACGTCGTTGTGAAGGAGAGGTACCGCAGACAATGAGGTACGCGAGCGCTGAGTGCTTGCAGCTTCGGCTGCTGCTAGCCGTGTTGAGAAACCATTCAATCTGTCATGTCGAGCATGGTTGACATTTGCTGCGCAGCGCAGGATTTCTTAATGATGTTGTGTTTGAGTCATCCTGTCGGACCGTATCAGACCTATTCTGATGATTGCAGGTACCGGTGAACCGCCGGATCGATTGTTCCCTGCACCTTCAATGTTAAGCAAGCAAAGCTCGCTCTGCCGCAAGGACGGCGGAAATCCTGATCAACTAATCTAATTCGAGTAAACGACTGTAACGTATGAATAAGAATTGTCCACGCCGAGCTCACGCAGGTGAAGTAGCATTCACGAGACGCTGCCTGTGCCTGCCAAGTGTTGAGCTAAATTTTAAGCCAATGGACAGGTGACAAAATGAGGGTGCCGCTCAAGATCAGCTGTGCCGCAACGTCTCATCAACAAGCCTCGACGATCCTCGGTCCAAAAGCCCATTGGAGAAACGTCTATCGAGAGGGGTAATCCTTCTCTTTCGGCATATGGTTATCAGCTCGTCTCCAGGCTCGTACATGGCGAGGTATCGCAAGTGTCGTAATGCGAAATGCGCGACAGCGCATGCAACACGGAGTGTCGCTGTGCGGTTGTATCACTCCACTCGTCTAAGAGACGATAGTGTCCGGTCTTCAAAATATGCGGTTGTAATGCTCTTCGTGTAGCGGGCCATGCATCCCGAACTGTTGCAAGTGGAGACTTGCGCAGACCTAGCGCAGTGTGTCAACAACACGCTTGCACATCGCCAGCTCGCCTTGGTATATTCCAAACAAGAGGAGTCTAGCTACAGGTGAGTGATGTGAGTTTCAGTGCACGCTTCGAGCGCTACAAGTACACCACGATATGTGAGTTCAACGTGAAGTCTGGATAAACGTTGGACCAGACTGGATGATACAATATGTCCGTAAAGAGGAGAATCGATGGCAGCTTGATGAAGGACGAGCTGTCGCGGATGTGGCAGGCTGATTGAAAGAAGTACTGATGGAGTGTCGTCTGTCTGGCACGAGTATAATCAATGCGGCGCTAGTTGTAGCATGCTCTCATCACGGGATCTACAAGTTTAACGGTGATGTAGATCTCTTTTCGCAGATTAAGGGAGGAAATCGAGGAACCGGTCGAGTGGAGATTGACGTCTGGCTGGCACAGGACCTGCTTTTGACCTCAATCCTGGGGACTAAACGCAAGCAGCGGTGAGTTATCACGGATATCTTTTCGAGGCATGCTGAACAAACAAATAACCCGGAAGTGCGATCCGGAGATGACAAACGGCGGAAGCAAATGTTCCCACGGATCTAAACCTGTGGAGCTCCGCTCCAACTTCAGTAAGCAAAACTTTGTGTGAGCTGGTTCCTACCCTCCAACAGTCGGTAATTTGCGAGATTACTCTGCCCTCGTGTTGTGCCTGTGTTATAGTAGTGTGTACATGGAACAGCAGATATAGATTGAACCATTCAATCTGGTAACCTGTGCTCTGTCACATTATGACGGGCAGTGACACACGACTAGTGCGCTCCTAACGACACGTCAACTGGACCGAGCTGGGCGCGGCTAGACAAAGATCGATCATAGAAAGCAGGGACTGTCTCAAGTCATACAAACGATTTCATCTTAGCGTCTGCGCCCCTGCGCCTGCGCTGAAGTCTGACGCCGAACTGGCTTCAAGAGCGGTCCCATGACTGTCCGTGACACCACAAGTTCTACGGAAACCTTTCGGTTCATATAGCCTTTCCACTGACCTGAACGTCGACTTTGTAGAACTTGGACGATGTCACGCAAGGGGTTTCTTGTGCCGCTCACTGGAGATTGAAAGCTCTGTCGTAAACTGCTATTTTGCGTTTTTGCGCGAAGCTTCTGTGATTAGCTACTGACATACTGGACATGGAAAGGAGCATGGCCAGCCTGGGCACGTTGCAACCGCGCGTGTCCGGTTTTCAGGTCTGGGTTCCTTGATGCTCCACTCCGCCACGTCCGCGGACTTTTGCTAGCCTCGGCCATCTGCGCCGTTGGAGTCATGCGACTGCCAGACCGTGGCACAACACGCGGTTACTGTGACGAAATCAGAGCTCGGAAGCACCAGGGTTTCCTGCCATGCCAACCTGGTTGGGTGCACAGGGCTTACGAAAGTTCTTACGAGAATGCAGATGACATAATGTCGGCTACCTCACGTTCGTCTATGTCATTGTTAGAAACCGGTGCCACCAGTACTACCTACACATGGAATCGCATGGAAGGAAGGAAAGAGTGCCAGGATGCGGAGCAACGCGACAACTTTTCGACAACCGAGATATTCAATCCTGGACCTCGTCAGCCTATTCCACCCTTGCACCCTCGTTTGTACTCATTCTAGCTGATATATCTTGTCCTTTGTTCTTGTGAGAATCACGCTTGTCTAGACCGGAGACGAAAAGAATGGCATCGCTCAGGACATGGCTTGGGTCACCGTCCAAATATCCCTCCCCGCTGCCACATCTGCATTGGTGCATTCGTTCCACTGGTGCCAGGACGTCATTGGCCTCTCGTCCCACCATACACTGAATCTGGAGCTTCCAACCTGGCGCACCATCTCCTCAATTTCACCTTGTCGCTGTTTGATGTACCGACCACCCACCCGCAGCGCTACTCGATGCAGTTTCTCATTTTGGTACCCGAGTGCAGTCTGAACCACAGCCCGCAATGAATCCATATTAAAAGCCTCCACAGTGTTATCCTCCTCGTGCGGGAGCCGAACATTGACGAGAACGAGACCGAGATGCGTCAACTCTGGCAACGAGTCGAGGATCTCCGGTGCCCATGCAGCCGGAGTGGTCTGCATCCGCGACCACTCAGCGAGATAGCTAGGAGAGGAAAAGAAGAGAGGCAGAAATCCAGATGTGTGGGTTATACGAGCACGAGAATGTGCTGGGAGTTTCGAGACATCATCGGCAAAATCGATCGAGAGGACATTGATGTAGTGCAGCGAATTGTGCCGCGATGGTTCAACACTCTCAAGCATGTCTTGAATACATTCTCCGAGTGCATATATGCATTCTAGACCGGTGAAGAGCGTGACCTCGATCCCACGGGGGATGCCAATGTTGTGCACGAGGACGCGCACGAACGAACACATTCGCAGTGCCGCAGTTCGAGTATCGTGGTTGAACATGAATGACTGAAGACGGGTTCCACATGCACGATTAACAATCAGAGTATGGTAGAGAATTGGCGCCACAATGTCATAGACCGTACGCGAGGCTGAGGCGAGGTGAACCACAGACTGTCGATACGCAACAGAGAATCGAAAGTCGAGCGCGGCATGCTCAATGACACGGATAGCCAACTCTGCGGGAAGGCGGTCAAGCATCGCTGAGTGTACGAAGGTCAGATGAAGGAATCCAACTCGATCAGGGGAACGGTGCGAGGACAACAGATTGGCGCCTATCGCAAAATGCCGGCAGCTGCAATTGAACTTACAGTTCACACACTCACAGGCAGGCAAACGAACCTCAGATCCCGGGCTGCACAGGTAGCCTAATCTGTGTTCCGAAATTGAAGATGCGCTTGTCAATGTCATGCGGAAGCCGACGGGCGTCTTTTCTTGCTGTTCTGGACGTCGGATGACATGCGTTCCAAGCTGGAAGGCGGCCCTTGATCGGGACGACAATGCTATTCTCTGGAGAAGTGAGCTGTCAGCTATTAGAGCTGTCTAGCACAATGGGGAATGGCACTGCAAGTCTTCCTGTTGAATGCCAATCAGACCGCGTTTCCAGCCATCAAAGTCTGCACGCCACTACCCCGCCGCAGGACAAACGCCACCACCCTACACCAGCAAGGCGCGCAGTAGCTTGCACCGCCAAGATCAGATTCACACGACGTTACCAGTAGTGGTCTGTCAGACTAAGTAAGCATCGCAGGGACGACCTCCGGCTTGTGATCCAGAAGCACCAACACCTTCGCCAGACCATACTCGACTTCAGCCCGACATCGGGGGTTTCGAGGCGTCTGACACTCAGGACAGACAGGTTCCCACATGGTCATTCAAACAGCGACATCCGCCAAGAAAATTGCCGATGTCACCCCGAGGACACAAACAGCGACCAGGGACCGCCGGGCTGTAGCCCTATATTAGTATGTCAATCACGACGGGAGACAGAGACGTCCTCGGCGTCAACATCGAATATCAGCTAGGGGTCGCGCGGACAGCTCAGCAGAAATCAGTCCAATTCGGCTGATTCTACCAAGCACGCAACGAGCACCAACAGAATCGGATACCCACAAACACGGTCTGAAGTACGCCGTGAGCAACATCAGTAATAGGGGTTGAAGATCTATCTCATACATCAGGATACATATCTCGGGGATGAATGATTAGTGAGTCCATCAGGCGAACTCCTCATGTGGGCGCCGACCGAACATGCGGTTACATTCAAACGTCTCCCCGCGCCCTCGTTATCAACAGAAGCTGTTTTTTCATCAGCGCGGGAGACAGTGGCCGAGCTCGGGCGGGACCTTTCGCCGGCACAAGTTTCTTCTTCACACGCAACCGTTCCAGCAACGTTCCAGCCAATCGATACAATTTGCGACTCTTCGAGTGAGGGCAGACAACAGAGAAACGTATGGTGCGTGTTCAGAATCATAACAGCATGGTCTGTGTGGGGATGTGCGAGCGAGAGAAAGCGGTATGACAGAAAAGGTCTGATGAGGAGACGTGTCTGAGTCGTGGACGAGGTGATGGTATAAGCACAGAGAATGTGAAAAGCTGGCGAACGGGTTTGGGACGGAGCGAAGCGAAGAAGAAATACAAGGGGCAAGTCCAGGGAAATCGGGATCATGTGGAGGAGAGGGCAGCGCTTAGTGCCCTGCGATTGGGTAGCCCGCGCCAGGGCTCTGGCTGAGTTCGCCGCTGGGGTTGTACGTGAACCCGCGGAATTGATCCTATAGTGCGTGTAAGCGTTTATCCCAGTGGACCAGTAAGCCGGAGAAGGGAACGGGAACTTGGGGCTGGATTACGCGCTACGCGGCGGACTGTAACTCCGCAGTACGGACAACATACAACGCCGCATAGCCGCCCGCCCTCGAAATCCAACACCAGACGCCAATCAAGCTTCCAACTCACCTGAACAGTCGCACTAAGATGCGAGTCTTCCACCACACTGTCGAGCGCCGCCTCGCTCGTAAACTCTGCGTCGAAATTTGCCACGTCCAGCGCGCTCTCGACGGCAGGTTTGAACGGTGGCTGAATCTTGCGTTGCAGGAGGCTGTTCGATGGTTTCGAGGAACGCATGACGAGGGCGAGGTAGGCGTGACGAGGAAGGTGTCACGATGAAGGCGTGAGGAGGGCACGACGATGAAGGCGCGACGAGGAACGCGTAGCGACGGAGACGCGGCGAGGAAGGGGTAGCCGGGAAGACGCAGAGAGAAAGGTATGAGGAGGGCGTGACGATGAAGGCGTGACGAATGGCGCGCGACGATGAAAGCATGGCGGGGAAGGTAAGACGAGGCGGGCATCGCGGAAAGACGAGACGAAGAAAGCGTGGCGATGAAATAACAGAGACAAGATTCGAGACAAGTGCGCAACAGTAGAGAAAGAAGAAAAGTCAGCGCGTACTCCCTAAAGCTCACCCACATCAAACTCACCGATTCCAGTCAATATACCGCGAGAAGAACGGATGCCTCTTGATCTCTTCGCCACCGTTGTTGCCCAATCGTCGCGCAGGATCGCGATTGAGCAGACCCACAATGATGCTTCGAGCTATATGCACCAACCCGTCAGCCAACGCTGAACACCCTAACCCAACGAAATGCACCTTCACCGCCCATATCCGGCGGGAACTGCAACGGGTCGTGCAAGATCCTCTGATACATCGTCTCGACGTTCTCGTCATAGAACGGCGGGAGACCCGTCTAGGCGAAAGTCAGACCATCGACCAGAAAACCGAGCCCGACGCACCATCATCTCGAACAACAAGACACCAAGCGTCCACCAGTCGACCGTCTTTGTGTATCCCTGGCTGCGGAGGAGTTCGGGAGCGATGTATTCGGGTGTACCGCAGAAGGCTGGATGAGGAACGAACCGATCAACCTCCCATCAAAAGCACAGGAGAATAAAAAGGAAACGTACTGTTGGTCTTCTCTTGCTCGCCCATGTTGAGCTTGCAGAGACCGAAATCGCAGAGGGCGATGTGGCCGGTGTAGTCGAGGAGGATGTTTTCGGGCTTGAGGTCGCTGGAGGGGCGGAAGGTTAGCGTTCCGGATGAGGTATGTAGGTGGGAGTGGGAGGGCAGAAGAGAGGAAGGCGGGGGCGGAGGAAGGTGAGCGAGCAAGCGCGCACGAGTCTGTCACAAACGACGCAATTGTCGTCATCGTCGTGCTGCGCTCTTCGTTCACTGCACACTCCTCCTCGCTTAGCTCATACGCTCCCGAGCCCGGGCGGGTCTGATACAAACGGCGCAACCGTTGTCGTCGTCGTGCTACACACGCGCACACGCCCTCGCTTCGCTCATACATCTCCTCTCTCCGCACGAATGCATCGACACTCACCGATAGACAACATTGAACGAATGCAAATGCTCGAGCGCGCAGAGCAACTCTGCCGCATAGAACCTGCTCCGATGCACATCGAAACGACCCTCGCGCTGAAGATGATAAAACAGCTCTCCGCCATTGACTGCGCGTCTCATCAGCTAAAATCAAGCACCAAATATAGACACGGACCAAAGCTCATGACGAGGTAGAGTTTGTCAGGGCTCTGGAAAGAGAACTTGAGGGGGACGATGAATGGTGAGTTGACGAGTGCGAGGACGGTGCGTTCTGCGAGGATGTGCGTGATCTGTTGTGTCATTGCGTCAGCGTGTGGGCGAGGGAATAGGGGGTTGGACGGTGACAAGGGAACGAGGGCGACACAGCATACGGGGTCTGGTATGAAAAGGGGCGGCATGGGAACGCACCTCGCCAGGGCGCTGGGCGATATGTGCTTTGCGGATAGTCTTGAGCGCGTAGATACGGCTCGTGTCCTTCTTCCGAACCTGCGCGCGGGCATAAGCATGTAGTAAGTCTAACAAATCAATACACACCTGCATGACCTTTCCAAACGAGCCCTTTCCGATAACCTTGAGCAAATCGAACGCCTCGATCGTAAGCGGCTCGTTATTACTCGGCCTGAACTGCACCACAAGTCTAAACTCTCCCGTGCCCGCCGTAGCCGTATACCATCGATCGTTATTCCACGGCGCGTCGAGTACCGGCGTCAAATCGACTCTCGCGACCAATATGTCCTTGTTGCCGAGTTCGCCCGCGCCCGCATGTGCCGGCGCGTCGCTGCGCAGGTACGCACTGACGCTGATGTCGCTCTGCCGACACACGTCGAAGTGGGCTCGGTACGCCCAGATCGGAGACGCGACGTCGCCGCCCAGCGCATCGATCAGGATCTCGTTCTTGTCGAATTCGAGCACGACGTAGGGGAGCCACCAGTTGCGTTTACGGGATACGCTCTCGCGGTTGGAACGGGTGCTGGTGGTGTGGGCGTGGGTGTTCTTGGCGAGGGCGCGTTGGATGGCGTCGGGGAGCACTGTGCCTGCAGGCAGCGACAGTCCTCGACCTTGCATGATCTGGATGATCAGCAGTCCATGGGCCTCACTAGACGTGCGCGGTGGCGCAGACTTGGGTGTTGTGGGGCGCGACCCGCTATTCGCAGTTCCGTTCTGCACGCGCGAGCTCATCACGACGAGAAATCGGGGTCAGAGTGTGTGAACGTATCCGGTCACTGCCGCATCGCTCTTTCCCTCTTCACTCTGTTACCACCACGACCGCCTCATGAGTCTAATTCCGTTGCCTGCCCGATTTATCAGTTTCAATATCAATGCCTACCATTGAGTTGGAGCCCAGCAATGCACTTCTCGCAAAGCACCACCCTCGCGCATTCCAACCAGCCGATCCGACAATCTGCGGCGCGCAGTTGAATCTTGCATGAACGCAGTCCCACTCATGTTCTGAGTGCCTCGGTGTTCCTCCTCGCTCGGAGCTTCGCTTGCTCTCCACGATCATCTCCCCATCCGCCCTGCCTACTTCGTGCGATTGATCTAGTCTAAGCTATTCAAACTACATCAGTAGTGCGGGCTTCAAGGACTACCCGATTTTGCGTGCCCAAATCTAGCCGATCGCGCTATCGAAGCTGTGGAGGTCTACACTCTGTGGGCCTGTATTGCGTTCAACGCGCGGCGGCAGGCTGGTATGCATCGGCAACCCAACTGGAATATATCAAAGCGGACCCACGCAGGTCATTGTATACGGCACGGATGCTTATTGGACTTGAGCAACAGACTGACGCGAAGAAACAATATTCGATCGTACAACCCTCTCGGTACGTATCTACATATCAGCAACATATATGATTTCTAACTCCCTAGCCCTTCCGGCTTCCCATACCAAACCGATGCACCCGTTGCACGAGTTCTGTACAGCCCGTAACCGTCGTCAGCGTTGCTTTGACGGTCCATACGCCGACCGTCTAAATAGTATGAAACGTACCGGCACCAGGACCGCACGTCTATCCTTAGAATACATGACATCCGAATCTATCTCGTCACCGTCTGTGATTCTGGCATAAGTGAAAAGCGACAGGCCGTGGGTAAGGACGAGGGAGACAGACCTGGCATGAGAAACTCAGCGAGTTCATAGGGGCGTTGTCGGTCAGACTTCAGATAGTTTACACACGCTGGTAATGGCAAAATTAGCACACGAATTCGTTCTTTAGATGACTTGACATACAGGGGCAGTCCCTTGTTTCGACTGGGTCGTCTCTCCCATCCAGCACGCCATGCTTGGTGTTGACCTGAGCTGGACTGGCAGCGACGGCCGCAACGATGGCAAGAACAGAAGCAAGGCGGATGGGCATCATGATGATTCTGAGAGCGTGAGAGCGGGCGAGGTGGGCGTGCTGTGGATGAGCTGCTTGACAAACCCACCGTCTCGAGTACGAGCCTTTGTACTCGCCGAGTGACCCACATCTTCTTTCTCAGACATGTGCTCTTCTCGAAATCTCGAGTTGATTCGATATTCATCTCGGCCGGTAGTGGGTCGACTGCTTCTAGCTTGCCGCGTGCATGGGGTATGAGCTCGGGCTTTGCGGGCGTCAGCGCCACCTTCTGGCATCAACGACCGCTTCTCTTTTCACTAGATTCCCAACAAAGTTTGTAGGACGTAACAGAAATGGGCATCTCGAAAGGCAGAGAGCATACATCCGCTTCGGCTCTACAGATAGACGTCGCAGCTGTGAACCTACACATTCTGTTCGTTGAGATTATGAGGAACCGCGTGTTCAGAGGGGACCAATGCAATTGGTAATATGTCAAGATTATCTTGAAACGTCACACCGAAGCATCAGTCATTGGTAGTAGACTGCGGCCGGAATGCGGCTAGAAGCAGCAGCCACACGTATTACTGGCTGCGGCGAATGCACCCTGCTTTCCCCGCCACAAAGAAGGAACTTGTCGGACTAAATGATAAGCTAGAACCTCGTGGTTTTGTAGCTTGTGGAGCTGCGAAAGTCTCGGGTTTCTCTGCAGAAAGTCGAGCCTCAGTCGCGCGCGTTCTGGACCAGGATCAATCTCCGAAGACTCATCTGGCTTCCCCGCGCTTTCAAAGGAGCGTAACGAGCTGCGATGCCGATGAGATCACGATTCGCCGGCAAGCTTCAGGTGAAATGTCATCGGGCAATCGGACGCATTGCAGTGAGCAGTGGGGCGCTTGCCCACCTGCCGTTGCCGATATACAAGCTTTGCGTTTGGTTCCACATTCGAGAACTCAATGACGTATCACATTTTTTCTAAAAAAAAATTGGTGTACTATGGGCATTTGGACCTGCAACTCACGTCCAATTTCAATCCTGTTGCATGCTTATAGGAGACTAGCAGCGCGGGCTTGTCGAAAACGCAGAGCATAATATCGGTACAGCACGACTCTGTCCGATTCCACTCAAAATTCCTATCGAATCACCCTCGTCGTCTCGACTTGCTCGCATCACTTCTTGCTTCCTTGCGGGAACCACCGGTGAATGTCGCGAGCTCAATGCATGAATTCAAAATTTTGATTTTGTCGAAATTGAGCAGCAGTCTGAGAAGGCACCATTGAATTTTGGCGGCCCTCTTTCCCGCGTGGAGCGGGTGCTGTTGATGTGTGTGTACGCGTTCTTACTGTGCATGTGTAGGATTGCGTTTGGGAGCACAGCGCACACATACGGACAAACTCGCACTCGTGTGCTAATCAGGCAGCTGAATATCCGTGCGTGACTCTGCAGAGCGACGATGCACGACACCGTAGTGCGAGTAGCAACTAGTATGTTCATTTGTACAGCTAGTTCACATCACGGTACCCCACGTTATGACGTGTTGGAGCCACGCAGAGCGCAGTCCTCTCAGTGCGGGACACCAGACGCTGATAGAGCTGCCGACCTACCTGAAGAGTCGCACTCAAATGCGAACATTCCGCCACGCTGTCGAGCGCCGCCTCACTCGTAAACTCTACGTCGAAGTTTACCACGTCCAGCGCGCTCTCGAAGGCAGATTTGAATGGTGGCTGGATCTTGCGTTGCAGGAGCCTGTTTGATTATTCAGAGGAAGGTGTAGCGAGGCAGGCGGAGCGATGGGTACGAAGGCGCGATGAATAGCGTGCAACGATAAAGGCGTGATGAGGAACACGTAGCGAGGCAGGTGTCGCCGAGAAAACCCGAACACGACAAAACGCACCATCATCTCGAACAACAAGACACCAAGTGACCACCAGTCAACTGTCCTCGTGTATCCCTGGCTGAGGAGGGGCTCGGGAGCGATGTATTCGGGCGTGCAGCAGAAGACTGGGTGGCGTGGCGAGGTTCATGGTGAAGCGAGCGAGGACAAAGACCGATCAACAACCAAGCAAAGGGCAAGATAATGAGAGGAGCACACTGTTGGCCTTTTCCCTGTTCGCCCATGCTGATCCCGCAGAGACCTAAGTCGTAGGCTGTGATGTGGTTGGTGTGGTATGAGGTCGCTGGAGGGGCGGGCCAGGACGAGAACGGCGAAAGAGCGCACGCCCAAGCGAGTCTGCCATAAATGACGCATCCTTTGTCGTCGTCGTCCCGCGCTCGTCGGGTCAACTCACCAAGGAGACGAAAGTAGGAGCGGGAGGGCGGGAGATAGGGGGTCGGGGTTGAGAAAGGCGACCGGATGAACGCGCGAGGCTGCCGCAAACGACACGATCTTTGTCATCGACTGCCTCGCATCGTCCGAGCGCATTGCCACACACCTATACACGACATTGAACGAATGCAAACGCGCGCGTTCTTCTCGAATTCGAGCACGACGTAAGGAAGGCACCAGTTGCGTTTGCGGGATACGCTCTCGCGCGTGGACCGGGTACTGTTGGTGTGGGCGTGCGTGTTCTTGGCGAGGGCGCGTTAGGTGGCGTCGGGGAGCACTGCGCCTGCAGGCAGCGACAGTCCACGACCTTGCATGATCTGGATGATCAGCAGCCCATGTGCCTCGCTAGACGTGCGCGGTGGCGCAGACTTGGGCGTTGTCGGGCGTGACCCGCTGTTTGCAGTTCCGTTCTGCACGCGCGAGCTCATCACAGCGTCGAGAAATCGGGGTCAGAGTGTGTGAACGTATCCGGTCACTGCCGCGTCGCTCTTTCCCTCTTCACTTTGTTACCACCAGCAACCGTTCCTTCAGACTCTAATTCTACATAGCACTTCATCCGGCCGACCTACCAACCCGAAACCAACACAACAGCCCATTTTGCACCTCCCAATCGCGTCCTTCTTTTAGCAGCTCGTCGCGTGAAGAACGAACAAGAGCCTCGCATATGTATGGATCGCAGTTCAATTCGAATCCCACAACATCGCAAGCAGCATGTACGTACTCTACCTGCTTGCTATGCGCAGAGAATATCACTGTAATGACGTCCTTCTCCTGGGTTCTTCGTATCCCAACCACGCTTCTGGGGTATTGATACTGGATTCTGGCGACGAAGGGGTCACGTTCGGCAATACCGTCTCGTCCCCATGCATCTGTATCCCCACGCTCATCGGTACACTCCAGTTTGGGCCTTTTATCGGTCTGAGGTCGGGTCCCGACCAACGCCGACCAAATCTCCCATCGGCTTCGGGTGTGGCGTTCGCAGCGCCTGTCCGGTCTACCCTTGAGAACAACGTTTTCTGAGCCTCTCTAGAGCGGACCGAGGGCCCGTCACGGTACAGTAGGGATTCGGGTCTTCCGCTCTTGATCACATTGGACATGACTTAGTTTCGCCCGGCGATGGTCGACCGGCGCTGACGACGGCGCCACCACACAGCAACACCGAGCAACAGAACAACAATTACTACACTGCCGACCGAACCGCCAATGACTAGCCCGACCGGGTTGAACTCGATCGACTTGTTGATCAGTCCTGGCCCGGGACCTGAGAAAGAATCAGAACTGTCGCTTCCGCCGGGGATCCTGGTGCCGGTGCCGTTGTCCGTCGGAGCGGCGCTGTCGGTCTGGGAGGTATCAGATGGCATGGACGTGGTCGTAGGCGTAGTGGTCGTCTCTATGCAGTCAACCACCAGACGCGCAAGCGCGTACTGCTGCTCCTCTCGCGTACATCCAGATAGGCAAGTCGTGTACCGTGTCCGGAGCTTGGTGCTAGTGCAGAGACACAGTATGCTGCGGCTTTAAATGGCATGGTTTGAGCAATGCAATCGAAATGAGCGTGATTCTGCTTACTCGATGCATTCAAAAGTAGAGATGCTCTGCGCAATGCAGGCAGTGGCACACGCCGGGACTTCGGGGTAAGCTGCATCCTCTTCTTCCTCCTCCTGGGACATGTTAGCAACGATTGGCGCGGCCGAGGTGAGGCCTATGCTTGATTTTAGTGAGAGAGAGAGAAAAAAAAAAGAGAGAGAGAGAGAGAGGTGTTCGAGAAGCGCTGTGCGTTGCGTTGTTACATATTGTATATTGCACTCTTCTAGTGCGGAATGAGCAGGTGCATGAAACACGAGAGTGGCGAGAACAACCGGTATCATGTCCGGTCGACCATACCTAAAGAAAATAAACTGGCATTTTCTGCCGGAAACCCTCCAGTCAACAGTTTCCAAACGTGGGCTTAGTAGTCTGTACACTTAGAACGTTTCTTTGCGGCAAGAATGGCTCCAACTTGGGGCAAGTAGCAGCAGGCCGACCCGAATCCTGCACGCTAGACCGTTGGCAACTTCGACGGTTATTGAGGCTAACTGGTCACCACGAATAACTAATGGGCACGAGTGTGAAAATTGTCCTTCTGACCTAGTACGCCTGCTGTCTCTCCCCCGGCCCCTCGCCGTCCCTACTCTACCTACACGAAATTTCACAAAGTCTCTATGCCCTTATACTTACCACCGACCGGCTACGTGTTCATCCACCACCCGACATAGAACGAGACGATGCGAAACCTAGCATCTCACATCACTCGAGTGTGTTTTTCTTAGAGGCAATCTCCGCGAGATGCAATATCCCGGGTTGTGCGTACCTTCGGCCACTCAGTTGAGACGAACGACCTGTCTTGATCACCCAAATACCGCCGTTTACAAACAGTCTGTCAGTCAACTCTTCGCGAATCGTTACTGATGATTTACAATTGTTGTGAGCCTTCTCATCACATTGCGTCACCCGATCAATTGACAATCGCGCGTGACGCTGAATCTTCGATATGAACTTTGCCCACCAGGGGACCCGCTATCGCCCCACAAGCCTTTGAGGTCCCTGGTAGCCCAACCGTTCTTCCGGACTATTGAGTGGCGAGACCGTGTGGTCTTCATTCATCTATATATGCCAGTGCACGCTTACAGCTCCGCTCATGTTGGAGCCTTTGATCGAGCGGAGGTCGGATCCTGACCAACGGCAGACCGGTCTCCCGTCACTACTTTGACCCGGTCTTTGTTACAACAGTAAACGGCCATGTTCTAGAGTGAGCGAGCAGAAGGTCGGTTTGAAAGATGCCTACGGCCCACTCTCTACCTCGTTTCCCGAACTTAGAGAGCACTAACGCTAACGACGGCGTCGCACTTAAAGAGCAAAGATCACTAAAGCTACCATAGTTAAGCCACCGGTGATGCCTCCGCTAATTTCCACCCAACTCAACATGGGAGGGAGGTCTGTATGAAAAGCGACACTTTCCAAAGATGATGTCGGCGCAGGAATACTTAAGTCGCACATAGATCCCTGCCAATGGCCAATCTAAGAATTTGACGCATGATTGAGTTCTTTCATGACATAATTCTTGTCTCTGACCAAATATCGGTTCCTGACATCACGTCCTCGTTTCGGCACTCGTGCCATTGGTTCCATGAAACATATGCCCGCTCGTCCCACAGCACGCAGAACCTTGAATCGTTGATATGTCTTTCCATCTCCTCAATGTCTCCCCGTCGCCGCTCGATGTATCGGCCGCCTACGTGCAGTACCACCTGCTTCAGCCTCGTACGCTCGTAGCCTAGTGTGGACTGAGCCACAGTCAGGAGGGCATCGAGTTTGAAACGATCTGAAGTGAGAGTGTATTCGAACATCCGCGGAATTTCAACGAGGATAAGTCCGAGATGCGTCAACTCCGGCAGGGTGTCGATGATATCGCGCGTCCATGCAGCCGGTGAGCTCTGCATCCGCGTCCACTCGGAGTAAGTGCTGGAGCCAAAGCGTAGCGGAAGGAAGCCGCATATATGAGTTACATGAGTAAGGGCGTTGGTTGAGATCTGTGTCCGAACGCCATCGGCAAAGTCGGGGGAGAGGACATGAATGTGACGCAGAAGCGAAGTCCGATTCGATGAATTCTTTCGCGCGAAAATTTCGCTAATGAGGTCTGCCTCTGCGTACACGCATTCAAGTGAGTTGAAAAACGATGGATCGATGGTCGGTCGCATGCCTGCCTCGTGCACCAAGACACGCACATACGAGCAAACCCGCGCCGCCGCAGCGCAGCTTTTCTCGTTGAACATGAACGATCGAATGCGGACACTGTTCTTACGGTTCACAAAGAAGGTGTGGTACAGTACTGGCGCCACAATGTTATATATCGCGTGTGATGTCTAGGCCAGATGTACCACGGATTGCCGGCATGGAGAGAAGCGGAAGGCGGACGTGGCATATTCGATTATTTGGATCGCCAGCTATTTAGGAAGGCGATCCATTACAATCAGAACAGTTCTGATGAGATTGATTGAGAGACGAAGAGCGTAATTTGAACAGACGGGAACAATGGACGATGTGGTGAAAGGACAAGGGACCTAATCCTGCGCGATTTACCGACCCAATCATTGATAAAAAAATTCACAAGACGTCATGCCTGCAGTTCCTCGAGTGGCTCTTTGGGTGTAGCCACATGGTTTTATTTATTGTGGCACGTTGTGTAGACGCATGGGTGAGCGGCAGAGTGAAGGTGAGCACGCATTAAACCAACCATATGGCAAATACGAGCCTCCGTACTCTCTCACAGCCAACGATGTTTGTGTACACTGATAAAAATGAGCGGAATGTAGAATGTATGAGGTAGGATACAAGCGGGGAGACGGTAGGTCACTTTAGTCCTCCTTGTTGTACGCTGCGGCACGGATGCGAAGTATGTCCTCCCGTGAGAGGGATGCCCGGTCGCACAACGACCGGAAAGAACCGCCGGCTTCGAACAGGTTTATAGGCGTGTCAAACTCGATAGCTTCGCCGTGTTCCATGACCAAGACGCGATCATAGTAAACGATTGTGCTCACTTTTAAAGGAGTCAGTGGGTTAATTGATGCCATGTTGCTGGACGTACACCGATGAGCAATGCATAACAGAGTTATATCGCGGAAATGCTCTTGAATCATCATCTGAACTTTTGAATCTGTTGCAACATCTGCAAAGGCTTATCAGCTCGCAAATTCAATATTGTAGGCTCAAAAACTTGCCTACGGATGAGGTCGCCTCGTCCAGGACGAGAATTTTACTCTCTGTCCGCACGAGCGCACGACAAAGCGCAAGAAGCTGCTTCTCGCCAGCCGAAAAAGAGTCATCCCGAACCTCTCGTTCAAGATCAAACTTAGCCTGTCCGCGGTCCTTTGGATCTGCATCGTTCACCAGGCCAGCCTGCCGCAGCGCATCGTACAGCTCGTAGTCCGTTCTTTGGCCGGCCGGGTCTATATTGGACCGCAGTGAGCCCTCGAATAGGAAAGTGTCTTGGGGAATGATGCTGAGCGCATTCCGTAGCGTTGCGAGACCGAGGGTGCCGATATCTACACCGTCGATGCGTATCGCGCCGCTTTCCTGCACGTTGGTGCGAAACAGTACACTGAGAATACTCGACTTGCCAGCACCCGTACGGCCAACGATGCCGATGCGTTCGCCTGGCTTGACTGAGAAGCTGACGCTCTTGAGTGACAGAGGAAGATGAGACCGATATCGTAGGCAAACCCGATCAAATTCGATAGCGCCTGCGGTGGGCCATTTACCGTCAGTCGGATCGGCGAGCTGTTGGTGCGGAGGTTCCTGCTCTAGTTCCGTATATACGATTACGCGCTCAACGCTTTGAGCAACGTCAGGAGCGTCAACATAATGTGAAGCAAGTACGTACGTGTTCATGTTTTGCTCGACCTGAGCCAATAGGCTGATCGTCTGGCCCATAATCTGCGTGACCGAAAGTGCATAAGTCAGAACAATGCCAAGCTTGGCAGGGTCTGTGCTGTTCCTGAGACCGACAGAGACGAGACCAATGCCGAGGATGAGCAGGTTATTCAGGAGATCTATCCGCACGGTGAGCCAGCGCTGGGCGACGATGGTGATAAAGTAAGCTCGGTTCTCGGAATCAAGCCTCCGCTCGCACTCGCTTACAAAGCGATTTTCGGCGTGGTAGGCGCGGATGGTGCTTAGACCGCTGAGCGCCTCGGTGAATCCTGCATATAGTGTAGTGCGGAGGACCGAGTCTAGGCGCTTTGCTTCAATACTCGTGCGACGGTAGCTGGTGAGCGCGGATCAGTTCGTGCGAACACAGTGCTCAGAAAGAGAGCTCACTAGGATAACATGATACAGTATAGTACGATGAGTGGCGGAAATGCGATTCCTAGCCACGCATATGCGTAGAAAACGAGGCCGACAGTGCCCACGATGGTTGAGACGTTGTTCAACAGCTGAAACCACGCCTGAGGAAGCGCGGAATCGAGCGTGTCAACGTCCTTGCTGAGGCGATTCATAATAGCGCCGGCAGGTGTCTTCTCGTGCCACGCAAGCGGAGCCCACATGACCGCCTTGAGCGCATCCGAAAATAAGCTGAGAGACGAAGAGAACCCAGCCTGCGCGAATGAGACTGCCGCAATAAATGTAAAGAGAGCCGTGCCAAATCCAACGCCGCTGTATCGAGGACCAATTAGTGCAGATCTGCTGGCTTGTAAGACTGAAGCCTACGAGTAGATACCCATATAACGTCCAGAGGTGAACCCGGAAATGCTATTCTGTGACCAGAAACCGAGGAACAGAGTGTTGGCGATTTGGGCCAGTTGGGCAATAGCCAGCCAGACGAGCAGCAGAGCGACCCGGCTGACGCCGCCAGCAGCACTGGCATATCTAGCGTAGACAACGCTGTCGCAGAACTGTGATCAGTCTGTTCACACGCCAAAGACATTTCACATACCTGGAGACAGCCCCAGTCTCGCGTTCGTCTCCCTGTACAAGCTTCGTGGGAAGCTCCTTGCTCGAAGCGTTGTTGCCTGCGCCATACCTTTGATTGAAGTCTTCTCCCTTCTGCTTGACCGGCACCACCTCAGATCCGTATTCTTGCAACAATTTCGACAAGGCTCCGCCTGCGTCCAAGATGTCCCGGTATGTCCCGCGCTCCGTGATCTTCCCCGCTTCGACGACGATGACCTCGTCCACGTAGGGCAAGATATTAAGCTGATGGGTGATCAAAACACGGGTTCTCTCTGCGAGCGGTCCTGCAAGAAGACAGTTCGCTAGGATGTGCGCGGAAACGAGCGAGTCCACAGCACTAAGAGGGTCGTCCAGGAGGGCGATGTCGGCATTACTGTACGCGACGCGAGCAAGATTGATGCGAGCCTATTAAGTGAGCTAGTTCAGCCTCGAGGAAATATGAACTCGACAATTGAATCCGCACCTTCTGGCCACCGGAGAGGTTAACACCACGCTCACCTATCTCCGTCTCAACACCATCTCTGAGGTTCTCGATGTCGCGTTCGAGAGCGCAGGCATGAATGACCTGTTGGAAGCGCGCCGTATCCCAATCTTGACCGAATAGGATGTTGTCCCGCAAAGAAAGATTCTTTATACGCTGTCAGCGTACTCGTAGTCAAGAGGTAGCGCGTGCATACCATAATCCATGGTGTCTGAGGGGCATAAGCGACATTTCCATCGAAACTCACATCGCCGGACAGTCGCCGCATGTCGCCGGTCATCGCCTGAAGAATGGAGCTTTTGCCGCTCGCGACACATCCTACGATGGCAACGAATGAACCCTTTCGGATCTGAAGGTCGATATCCCGGAGAGCGAAAGGCGTCACATCGTTCTCCTCCTGGCGGTTGCTGTTAATCTCGGTCGGATCACCGCGTGACCACTTCTCCATTTGCTCCTTCCAGGCCTGATCCTTCGCCTTCGCTTTGGCCTTTTCTTCAGCCCGATTGCTCTCAAGTATCTCGTTCATCTCTTTCTCGCTCGTTTTGAGTTTAGCTGGGCCAGTCGGGCCGCTCGACACGCCGCCACGCTCCCATGTAAACGAGCCCTGCATCTTGACGGCCGGAATATCGCTCAAATCGCCCCGGTGGTGCTCATCTCCAAATATATGAACGCCTTGACCATGCTGAGTGCTACTATTGACGTCCTCGATCTCGTCTGACAGGAGCATCCGTGCGATGCGCATCAACGACACATAGCCGTCCGAGCAAGCAGCAAGCCGCAGCAATGAGCGGGAAGTAGAACAGCGGCGCCCGGATAATGTTGAACAGCTGTAAGCTTGAAAAGATGATGCCTGGGTCGAGCGAATTGCCTAGCAGCGCGTAGGTGATAAAGGTGAGTGTTGCGGCGAGGACAGGAACGAAGGTCGTGACAGCCGTCAGAACGCCCCGGTAGCTGGCGAATTTGCGGACATTACCGAGCTCGGTACGGCGCAGCTCAGTGATGCGCTCGTAGTAGTGACCTTGCCAATTGAATAGGAGAAGCAACCTGATGCCCTGGAGAATGTCGTGAAGGAGGCGGACCCGCTTGTCCGTAGCAGCGAGAGTTGCCCGGCGGGTGGAGACCATATTCTTAACAACGACTGCTTGCTGGAGAACATGTTAAAGACGGGGTAGCTCTCCATCGAGAGACGAACCAAGGGGAGTGACAACAGAAGAACCGCAAGACCGACGAGGGCCGATACACCGAGATTTTTTATGCTATCGTGAAGACTGTGAGTATACGGGAAAAGACGATGCCTATTTAACGCACAGTAACCCTATTCCGATAACGATCTGGATTGGGGCACTCCACCCCAAATGAAAAAGACCGGCGGCGACGTCCAATCTCGTGCAATCGGTACTGATCAGGGTCGTAATCTGGCCGGTCGAATGTTGCTCTTTGGACTTTCCAGAGAGGCGCAGAGATTTGCGGAAGATTATGGACACGAGTGACGTGCGAACCAAAAAGCCCATGGTCATTCTGCAAAAACGCAACGGTTAGTCAGGAGAATGGCTCACGAACTTTGCAGTCGAGCACCTACGCAATGTAGAAGAACATGTTGTTGCAGAGGCTGGCAAGCTGCTGCATGCCGAAAATGGCGAAGGCGAGTCCAACCCCGTAGCTAATGGACTTGGGCTGGGCAACGTGTTCCTTGACTGCGGACTGCGAGCTGGCACGATGGGCAATATAGGATGCAGTGATATAGTCGATGAGAAGTTTCGAAACAAGAGCTACGAAAGATCAGTGATGATCCGTAAGGAATCGCAGAGGCAGCCTACGGGTACAGGTGTTGAGCGAGTCTATTGCAAGTTACGGCAGAGTCAGGGATATAATATCTCAGTACTGTGTGATTATGAACGCACCGCCCACGAGTCGAAGGATGCCCGACACCCAAAAGCGATGGAAGAAGACTGCGAACAGAGTTCAACAGTGAAAATGCGTGTCCACCAAGCTTAATCACCTGTGTAGAGCGAGCGCAAGAGGCTCATGTCGTGCATTTTGCGGTTCAATTTGACGTTGACGAAGTTGGCGCTGGCTTGGGTGTTGTCATCAACAGCGGTGACCGAGCGTGCCGCATGCAAGGACTCGATCCTGATGTGTCGCGGAAGCTTGAATGGAGGACACCTGCTGTAAAAGGTAGCCTCGAGCTGGTCGGCCACTGCGCGCGCGCTTCGTTCTTCGTCCAAGTCCCAAAGATCTGTATTAATGACACATTAACCTTCTCCCACAACAGCGTTCACGCCGTTTCTCACGCACCATCCCTTTCGAGCGGACGAGACCAGCCGACAAAGAGCAGAGGATTGATCCACGAGAAGGTAAGGAGACTTAGAAAGCTGGCTTGAGTGTCGGGCATGACTTTTCCAGCCCCAAATGCTGGCGGTGCTGGCGTCGGGTGCCACATGCGCTTGATTGAAGACAACGCCATGGCGGTATATGACGGGGAAGGAGGAGAAGGAGAAGGAGCTGAAATTGCCACGCGCGATTCTTCAACATCGGTCGGCAGGATTATATCTCGGGATGTATTTGGAAGCGTGGCGGGGTTTGCCGATGCCGGCCACGGAAATCCACGGAACCAAATGGCCCAGCGCGATCAATCCCACGGGTGATCCTACTGTCAACAGCTGACTCAATCACGATGACCACCGCGAATGGGAGCGGTTATACGCCTGACATTGCTACAAGTTCTCTACGTGTCAACAGCAGTGCTCGAGCCACGGGCCATCGCTCCGCCAGCACAGACTCTGGCGTTTCCTCTCCGTTTCTGCCTCCCTTTTGTCACGAACCTCTTCTAATACCCTTCTCATCTCATCATATTCGTGTGCTACAGCCGCATACATGTTGTGGAACTCGCTCGGCCTTCCTCACGATTTGCTTGACACTCAAGGAACCCGCATCGTCAGCGACACGTCACCCAGAGCCTCGCTACCGGAACCAATATCTTCCTGTAATTCGATTGAGACATCAAGTCCCGTTTGACGACTTTAAACTACATCGTTATTAGTGTACATCGCTCCCATGGCCTACAGGTTAGCACCCTGGCTGCAACGATGAGCAAACCGAGGTCAGATCTACCCCGTTGAACTTGATGAGTTTACCAGTCTGAGGATCTCTGTCATTAAAAAAATACGCTAGCACCTTCCAGGTCGACGCACCGCAAAATCGTACATGCACGTCGTTGGCGATGACGAGTTTGACGACGGGTACTTATGTGCAGAACAGTAGCGCACGGCCCTTCGGATCTGTCGACTGGTAGACCCTCGACTTGATTAGATGGCTCCCAGCAAGGTTGACCATGGCGCATGCGTATCCTGGTGTACATGTTGGGTGTGGGTTTGAAGGGTTCGTCGTACTTCCAGTACCACTGCTGCTGGAACAACTGGTACCAGTCGGAACTGGAGCTGTGATTGTGACTATGTTTGTGATAGCTGGAAATGGCAACGGCTGTGGTTCTCCGGGTAGACATGTGATCCAGCAAGGTCCAGAGACCAGCGCGATGCAGCTGGGAGCCGGCACCGGATAGTGGCGACCCCCGATGACAAGCCACGGAAGGTCAGTTACAGAGAGGATGAGAGGGAGAAGCGAGATAGTAATCAAGAGGCGCATTTTGCAGATATAAGACAAACTATGGAGCGGTGGTCGGTCTTTATACAAAGCTGGAGCGCAAGTGGTCACGAGCCAGGTGCAAGTCCTCAACGATCGGCATAGCAAGCAGCTGCAATCAGATGACCTGAGTCCGCAATGTTCTGAACGTTTTGGAAAGATTCTCCTTCACGTTAGTCTCAATGGCGAGTACAGCAGATCAAAGGGATAAACCAAATTCCCATGGATCGTGAACTGCACAAGGCGAGGTTGGTGGTTTTTCAGCTGCTCTCTAATGATATCTTTCGGGGAAGCTGTGGTCACCAGCACGCTCTCGTGTTTCTAGGTACATGAAATGGCAGGTTGGGGCAAGGGGTGCCAGGAGCGGATACATTGGCAATGTGTGGGCATAACAAGAACGGCTTAATGTGCGGGAGTCTAATGAAATGATCTTCTGTAAATGGGAAGCGCGTCTCGTCTACTTAGAATTGATAGTCCTGTTCAAACCGGCGCATCCATTCGTGGGCTAAGCCCAGGATGTTCAGACAGTGCCTAAGGTAGATCAAATAGTGAAGCATGACCGAGCTTTTCCACCATGTGAGATTATGAGAGCATGCCAAAAAGTTTCGTGGCGCGGATATTGTGAGATTCGCGGAGATGGACAGTAAATCTGCGGTTGTCACGCGCCATGCGTGCTGCACGTCCTGCTCGCAGATGACGAGACACAACTCATCGTCTAATTTAGTGAAGATGCGGAAGATGAACGAATAGAAAATCATACGCGGTGATCGTGCGGAACTTCAAACGTCGCAAATCGATTGTCTACCACTACCGCTTGAATTATGTGCCTTCTACACTGAATGCCAATAGCCGACACTACACAGAAGGTGCCGAGAAGCACACAGGTATTATTTCCGAGAAAATAGTACATATTAGGACAAGAGAGGAGAAGATAACCGGCATTATCCATTTCTGAACTTCGGGGGCCGAAGACCGGGCTTGACCAGACCTCTTTGAAGAGCATGCCGACGTTCAACACTCATTGGAACCATGAGAATTTCGTGAGAATTTCTCTAAGATTTTATTCGAAGACTCTCAGGAGTAGAGGAGGAGCTGCAACTACTGAGCGCAATGTGAGTGACCCCGTCGTGTGTTGACTTCGATACCACGCCAATGAGGCTTCCACCACGACCTGCCAGCATTCGATTGACCTTTTCTCCGTCACTCGCAGATCATGTCCACTGTTGATCCCTGAAACAATGTCTGAGACCTTCGTTACCTGACTGCGGACCTGGGCGGTTGCACCGCCCGAGCACACCACGCTGTTCACCGCCGTCTTCTAGGCGTTCGTGTAACTTGGTACCCCTTTCAGACCACGATTCCTTCTCTAAAACGTGCCGTAAGTTGATTGAAGTGGTGCATTTGGTCAATAGTCAGTGGGCTATAAGACAACGCCGAGTCTTCTCTGCCCTGTCGTCTCACCCGCGCAGAACTTCATTCACCGCTATGCTTCTTACAACTGCATTTCTTGCTGCCATCACAGCATTGGCATCCGCCGCTCATATTCCAGAGAAGCGCCAGCTCTCACCGTTTTACCCAGTAACGGTAAGCAACCAGTCCTCATCGGCACGCCACAATCGCTGACCTCTGGCCTTCTGTGTAGTTCAACACCTCGTTCACCGCTTTCGCCAAGGCCACGCCAGCGACTACATATGGTCTCGCAGGATTTGGTGAACTCGGCGGGTTCCCAGTCTTGTACACCGTGACCCAGGTCACAAACTCGGGCCTGACCGCGCCGGCTTATGGCGCACTTGTCCATGTTTCCGAGGCGTTCACCGGACCCTGTGCCATCGTCAGCAACACCTTCAAGTGCGGTGCGAGTGTGAACAACAGCAACAACAGCGTCGGGCTCTTTGTCATCGACAAGACTTTCGACCTGGCGTTGGGTCGCACCATTCAGTACCTGCTTCCACCCAAACAGTACACGAGCCCGGCTCCATTATTCAGCATCGCAAGTGTAGCAGCGACGGGGAAGAAGGTTTTGGACATTCGCTCAGGCTCTGGCGCGGTTGCTTTTGTTGAGTTCAAGTCGACTTAGTTGTATCTATACGTCGGCCAGGGACGCTGCCTCTAAAGATCAACCGGAACATTGGCAGTGACGTAAAGCCAAATTGGAACTAGGATGACCCTCGCTTCGCTTCGGGCAAGGATGTTGTAGTGAGATCACGTGAGCCTACACAAAGGCTTGCATAGATGTAAGTTAGAGCACTACGCCGGTCACACGGGTCAGGGAGATTAGCAGTCAGAGAATCAAGTGAATCCCTCTCAGGCTTTTTTGTTTTCACCTCCCACCTCCCAATTGTTGTCACAGGGCGAAAATGGACAAATACAGCATGTTTTGAGCTTCCATCGGCTGAACCAGAGACGTTAAATCTTCAGCAGACAGGGAGTGGGAGTTGATGTGGGAGGAGAGACGATGAGACGAGCAGGCTAACCCGATGCCTTGAGCGCAAGCATGAGCCCCCTACATGCTCTCAGAGCACTGAAGTTGCCGTGGCGGACTCACTTCAACCGCATCCGTCGAAATCTCTGTCCTAATCATCCATTATTTCGGTCGCTGGTACACCAAAGCGTACACCAATCCTCCGGTGGACATTCATCTCAGCCACGGACATAGAAATCATCTCACTGTTGGGATCCATCCTTCTCTCATCCGCATGCAGTGGATGATTTGAGCACCTTTTCCAGGGGACGCGACAGAGAGCACAGGGAATCTGTAAATACAGTGCCTGTGATTTTCTTTACTACTTCTGGAGTCGCTTTTACACTCTTTGACCTGCTCTATCGCATAATTCAACCACCCTCACTTCGCTTTGGAGAAAGAGTGTCTTAGTGGTGCTACAGTCCGTAAACCCACTTCTCGGTACCATCCGCTAGCTAGGGACACTGCGGTGCCATCTCACACCGCAATTAATCTCCACCTTTAGTTGATTGTCTGCAGGAATAAACTCATTTCATGGAGGGCTGTCGCTAGTGTGCTCCGCTTAAGTTCATCTCGCGAAACATAGTTCAGAACCAAGTTGAAAGTGAAATCAAGAACCCAGCCGCTTGATACAGGCTCCGAGACGTGGGAAAGTACTTTCGAGAGTTTCAAGAGGTTTCAGACCAAATTTATGCCTATTGTGACTTCAAACTATGGGGAAATGCTGAAAATGTCTTTGTCGGTCATAACTGATATCGACACGGAGCTGGGGACAACAGCCTCTCGACTCAGAAGCCAAAATTTGTTGCGTCAAAAATTGCTTCAGCCTCATCCGTTTGAGCGATCACGTTAGACATCCAGCATTTGTTTGCTGGTGCTCCGATACATACTACCACGACCCGAAGCATATGTCAATATTCCAATGGATGTGCATCTCGAGAACGCACCTTTACCCCACTTAAATGTTGTGCTTTGGCATCCTCTCGTTACATGGGCTTTTAAATGTCGCGGATGACTCGGGCGCATTCGCCGAGGGGAGCACACGACTTTGACAAATATGCTGCCTCTGCCGTTCACAACTCCTCGACATGCTCTTTCACTCCTTGACTGCTCCCTCACTGCCTTCAGTCTTAAACACACGCGTGAGATCTGCACAAAATCAGGATTGTTTTCAGCCGGACGAGCAGTACGGTCACGGTCGAGGCCGGATCCGCTTGGGGCCCTGCCAGATTCATCGAACAAAGCACGCAAGACGACCCGTTTGGATCAAAGTGTTCAAACGGAGTAAGGAGAAAACATTAGGAATTTTGAAATGGAGGTCATATCTATAATATAGTAGTATATCAATACCTAATAAGCTCACTGCTGCAATGGCTTCCTCATTCTAGACACCCGCTATCGATGTGTTGAGCCCGTGTCTGGTCAGATGACAGTCCAAAATCATCAACGCGTTATTGGGGGATTCACACTGTGACAGATTGCAATGTTCGGCACAAACGCCGGCGCAGCACAACGGAACTGATCCGGTATTGGCAAGCAGATTCTCACTCCCTTCTCCTTCTCCTCTCTTACCTCGCTGTTCTTTTCTCCTCGGCAGACTGTGTGGCTTGACGCGGATCGTCGCGCGCCGGTTGTCTGCTCTGGCCTTTATTCACTTGCTTCATTATTTTCTGTTTCATTTTCGTTTAAACGCCACTCGGCTGTGTTACCATGCGCAGCGCACCTGCACCCACCTTCATCCTTCTTTGCACTCTCTTCCTTGCCCTGTGCGGCTCGGTGCACGCGCAAACACTCGGCTCTATTGACCCACAAGGAACTGACTCCGAGGCCGACGGTGGCGTCCATGTGCATCCATCCGACTCTGCAATCCACTCGGTCACCATCCACTCGGACTCTGAAAGTTTTGCACTGTCCGGCGGCGCCAAGCGTGTGCCTATGAGCGCGCTATGGCAGTGGTGCAACGTCCCGCCCGAGCGCGCCAACGAGATCATCATCCTCACGGATCCGACCGTACCGTCGAGCGTCAGCGTCAACTTTGTCGGTATGTCTTAGTCATTCCCTCTCGCGCGCACACTGAACCAATCATCACGAACGGCAGGTATTGACGCTACGATGTACGGCGGGCTACTCGGCGGGTTTGATCAGCCCGCGACCCTCAGGTCTGGCGCAAACGCGTACGAGATGACGTTCAAATTCACCCAGCCTGCGTGCGACTACGACCTCGCAACGATCCTGCCGTTTGACGACTACATCACCAACACGCTCACGCTAGAGCACAAAGCGGGGCTGCGGTTCGCCATTTTCAACGTTACCAGCAACACGGCGGATCCGCAGGTGCAGACAGTTCCGCGGAAAGTGTCGACCGTGTCGACATCCAGCACGCCCACATCCAGCGCAACCGATGTGCAGCAGGCGAGCTCTTCTGGGACGGGCACCAATTCTACTTCTGCTCCGGTCAAGAACAAGGGCGTGCCGCTCGAGGTGATCATTGCCCCGGTTGTCATCATCGGGATGTGTATTATCGCGGGCCTCGTCGTGCTGTACGTCTGCGTTTTCCGGCCCCGCAAACTCCGCTCCCAGAAGCTGTACGGTCCCATCGACTGGGATACACCGAACCGCGGGGTCCCTCCCATGCGCGAGCGTGAACGCGAACGCGATCCAACGCGGGTGCCGCTTCCCCCATCTCTCGTTGGCTCGAACTACTCAGGAGCCAGTCGTCCTGCGAGTTCAGCGGGTTCTACGGACGCGCTCATCCGGCCGTACCGGGTAGTCCCTGACAGCTACACACCGGACCCACCTCCAAAAGCTGTACTCATCGACCTCGCAAATAAACGACCTGTCCGCCCGTTATACTTGAATACATCAGGGGCTTCCGGCTCCGGCTCTCGACATCACGACCTTCACACAAACACGCAGAAGGCGTCCATTGCAGCCTGGAAAGCTGGACACCCGCCACCCGTGCGCCCAGTCGACCGGGTAGACCTAACTCGGTCGCTCTCGTTTGCCAGCGAAACACCCAGCACGTCTACCGCGGCGGTGCGCGACCCACGCACGCTCGCTGCGCTCGAACGGGCGGTGCGCGGAGCTGGGTTCTCGACGCAGGCTCTATTGGAGTCGCTCAATCGGGTGCGGGAGGGACGTGCACGAGGAATGGACAGCGAGATCGAGAGTGTAGGTGCGGACGAGCTACCGAGGTACCGAGTAAGATAGTTTTATTTGCTTCAGTTATACTTTCAATGTATCTTTACCATCGCTCTATTCACTGTCCTTGCGAGTGCTCAGACGGCAGGTTCAAGACGGCCGGGTTGACGAACGTACAGCTGGGAGCGGGACATCCGCTCTTCCTCTTGCCTGAACTCACTCTGGCCGACATTTCGCGCATGGCTCTACTGCTACAGCAACATTCATGTTTGAGACAAACCCTGTCGAAGTGTTGACCGATCCAAACCATGCAATCCGAATTTGTTTCCGATCACGGGCTGCTCTTCTGCTTCTTACTCTGACCGCTATCTTCATCCGAAAAGTCGTTTCATGGCAGATAGACCTGCTTGCTTGTCACAAATCGGGGCTCTTCCTATTGAGCTTGTTACCGAGATCCTTCAGCATGCCGCAGCAGACCAGCTGAACTCGGACCCACAGTCGGCCGCCGCCCTCCAACTCGTATCCCGCGAAACGCGAAGAGCACTCTACCCGGTTCTATTCTACGTGCTCTGCATTCACTGGCCATCGAGGGGTGAATCACTCACGAAGTCGATCATTTTCTTACAATGGCTCCTGGACAACCCAGGCGCGCCAGCGCGGGCACACGTGCAGGACATAATATTCATTCTGCCAACTTATCCGGAGCGCATTCTTTGGCAAGAATGCTCAACCGCGTGGCGGCTTGATAGCGTGGCGTCAGGTATCGGATGGTTCAAGCATGAATTGCTGTTTCAGCTGCGTCTTATTCCTCACCGATTGTGCTACCTCGACAGAACATTTGGCATGATTCAATACGGCCAACAGCTTATCTCTGAAAGCAACATTATGCAAGATATCGCAGAGGTTCGCATAGTCATTGTCATTGCCGGACCGCCGTGGCTTGATGCTGGAAATACGGTCGATGAGACGGTAATGGATTATATTGTCGAAGCCCTTCAGGATGCCGCACATTCCGAGCCCAACATCATGAGCCTTCGTCAACCAAATTTCGTGGTCCGGCTCCACCTCCAACTCAAGTCCAGCGCGCAGATCGCGACGATCGTTTATCTCATTGGCCTAATCCTCCTGCGATCAGACATAACCCTCATTCTGGTCCTGCCCGCTATCAGTTCTGATGACCTTGGTCGACAGGCGTGCATTGCATTGCTAGAGGAACCGAAAATGGGCACGTACGTTGAACAGGTTTCAGTGGACTTTGTGCAGGGGTTGACAGCGTCGTTGTGCGGAAGGACGTATGCGGCGGCCCTCAGAAACGGAGTACAGTTATTTAGTAGCGTACCACTGCCATTAAAGCAGCTCAACCAAGGACTAAATAATGCGAACTAAGAAATAATGTCAGCGAGGCTTGTGAGCGGGTAGTAAGCGAAAGCATGGACGAAGAGCTAAACCGAATGTCGATGCATGTAATTTTGCGGCTGCTGTGATATCCACGTCCCAGACAAACCACGGCTGTTCCGTCATTACCTCCAAACGTGCAGTCCAGTTTGAACTTGTTTCCGCCCACCGCGCTTCCGACTCCGATGCGTACCACGGTCCGCTATGTAGAACAAATCTCCTCCTGACTGACCAGCCCGTCTTATTGCTGCGCATTGTGACTTGTCCGACTGATTTGGTGGGTGAGATCCTTCGACGCGCTGCAAAAGTCCAGTTGAGCTCGGATCCGCTCAGCTGCTGATCTCCATTGTGCGTCCCACGAACTCTACCACAAATTGGCCATGGACACCGATTCAAAAGGTTATTCGCAGGATTGGCATTGACGCAGAGCCACATTGCAATATCAACATGCAGTCAGCTCACTGCTGCGATGACTTCCTCACATTCTAAACAAACGATTGTCGATTTGTTGAGCCTGTGCTATTCGCCGGGTCAGGTGGCAGTCCGAACCCATCAACACGTCGTTGGCGGATCCAAACACCGGCAGATGGCAATGTTTGACACGAGCGGCAGTACAACACAGCGGACCTGATCCAGGCAGATTCTCGCTCATCTCGCTCCTCCTTTCTTTCCCCACTCTTCTTTTCTCGCTCGTGAACTGTGTGGCTAGACCTGGATCCCCGCGCGTTGATTGTTTTCTCTGATCTTTATTCACTTACTTCATTATTTTCACTTTGTTTTCGTTTGAACACTGGCGCCTCACTGATACACTGCTATGCGCAGTGCACCCAGGCTCGCCTTCATCCTCATCTTCACTCTCTGCCCCATCCCTATTGGCTCAGCTCAGGCTCAAACACTTGGATCTATTGACCCACAAGGGACGGCCTCTGAGCCTGACGGTGGTGTCCATGAACACCCACCGGACTCTGCAATCCACTCGGTCACAATCCACTCGGACTCTGAAAGCTTTGCGCTGTCCGGTGGTGCCAGGCGCGTGCCTATGAGCGCGCTGTCGCAGTGGTGTAACGTCCCGCCCGAGCGCGCCTATGACCTTATCATCCTCACGGATCCGACCCTACCGTCGAGCGTTAGCGTTAACTTTGTCGGTATGTTCTTGGTCCTTCCTTCTCTCGCGCACACTGAACCAATCATCGTGAACAACAGGTATTGACGCTAAGATGTACGGCGGGTTGGTAGCTGGGTTCAACCAATCCGCAACCCTCAGGAGTGGCGCACACGCGTACCAGATGACGCTGGGGTATCATCAGCCCACATGCGACACTGACCTCACGACTATTAAGCCATTCAACGACTACATCACCAACACGCTAACGCTTGAGCACAAAGCGGGCATGCAGTTTGCCATCTTCAACGTCACCAGCACCACTGCCGACCCACTAGCGCAGACACTTCCGCGGAAAGTGACGACTGTGTCGAGACCCAGCATACCGGGACCGAACACGACCGACACTCAACCGACGAACATGCCGGAAACAGGCGACAAACCCGGTGCTGCCCCGCTCGGGGTGATCATTGCCCCGGTTGTTGTTGTCGGGATGTGCGTCATCTTGGGGCTTGTCATGCTGTACGTCTGCGTTCTCCGCCCACGCAAGCTGCGGTACAAGAAGCTATACGGGGCTATCAGCTTGAACGCGCCGAATCGAGTGATCCCTCCAGTGCGCAAACATGAAAGGGAGCCGACACGGGTGCCGCTTCTGCCATCTCTCTTCGGCTCGAAGTACTTCGGAGCCAGACGCCCTGCAAGCTCAGCAGGTTCATCCGATGAGCCCATCCAGCCGTACCGGGTAGTCCCTGACAGCTATGCACCTGAGCCGCCTCCAAAGGCTGCACTCATCGACCTTACAAATAAACGACCTGTTCGGCCCATATACTTGCCCACATCTGGCGCCTCAGGATCCAGCTCTCAACATCACGGGCTTCACGCGAACCCGCAGAAGTCGTCGCTTACGGCCTGGAAAGCCGGAGATTCACCACCCGTATGCTCAGCTAACCAGATAGCCCTGACTCGGTCACCCTCGCTTGCAAGCGAGACACCAAGCACATCGGCCAGCGCAACGATGCGCGACCCGCGCACGCTAGCGGCGCTCGAGCGGGCGGTGCTCGGTGCGGGTTTCTCGACGCAGGCTCTGTTGGAGTCGTTGAATCGGGTGCGAGAGGGACGTACGCGAGGGATGGACAGCGAGACCGATAGCATGGGCGCGGACGAGCTGCCAAGGTACCGTTTACGATAGCTTCATTTGCTTCAGCTATAGTAATAGTATATCTCTACCGTCGTTGTGTTCACGTCCTTGCGAATGTTTAGAGTTCGAGGAGGCAGGGTTGATGCATGTCCAGCTGGGAGTGGAACGTCCACCCTTCCTCTTGTCCTTACTCTGGC